>Ga0209063_1000745_pt1 | contig 19294 bp, 22 predicted proteins | sample KloWWTmeKNB19Kit_FD_187177 | JGI IMG/M metagenome (GOLD analysis project Ga0209063, IMG submission 187177) | Active sludge microbial communities from Klosterneuburg, Austria, studying microevolution and ecology of nitrifiers - Klosterneuburg... | ecosystem: Engineered > WWTP > Aerobic digester >... | reverse complement strand
GCTCGACCCGCAGCGCACCAGGGCCTGCATGTGCCCGCCAATGCTCGTGCCCATCGTGTCGATGACGTCGCCCTCGTTGTGCGGGTACTGCGCCGAGACGGGGCCGCCGAATAGGACGGCACAGCCGCGCCGTAGCGCGTCGTCTAGCGCCTCGACTCGCTCGGAGCCGTAGGAGTCGACCCGGTAGAACCGGAGCCCTCGGAGGTCGTACGCCGACACGCTCGCGCTAGGCGACGGGCGCTCGGTGATTGCCTCCTCGGAGAATGGGAACGCGCGCTCGGGGAGCACGCCGCGGAGATTGGCGGCCTGCATCGCGAGGCGCGGGAACGAGCCGTCGTCGGCAATCGTTTTGTGGCCCTCAGCCTCGCGCGCCACGGTGTAGAGCCACTGTGCGGACGCGTGCAGCGGAGCGCCGTCGCGAGCCAGCGAGGTAATCTCGATAGCCGCGGCGAGCGCCTGGCCTACGCAGCTCGATGTGCCGCCCTGGTCGCGCACGCGGCCGACGTAGCTCGAGAGGTCCGGCGCAGTGAACAGCTCGCTCGGGAGGTCTGGCGCGGCGCTGGCGCCGTATTTGTAGTCTCGCGCGTCGGCAGCGTCGGGCTTGTAGCCAAGGCCTTTTTGGCCGGGGAGCGTCACGGCGTGGCCTTCGCGCGAGCGGCCTTCTTGGCAGCGGCAAGGCCCGCGAGGTCCCCTGCCGACAGCTCCTCGGCCGTGCCGTCCGGAGCCAAGTACCGAACGACCCTGCACGACTCGTGCGCCACGTCGACCACTGCGCACGCCTTCGCGCCGTGACCACAGGCAGGCAACGCGAGCGCGAGCGCCACGACGAACAGGCGCCTCACCGTGACACCGCCGGGGCCGCCGACGGCGCGGGCTGCACGGTGACGACCACAGCGGGCTGCCCGTAGCGGGATTGAATCACGCTCGGTAGCACCGGGGCTAGCTGCGTCGCGGCGAGAGTCACGGCGCCAGCGACGGCGAGGAGCAGCGCGGTGACGCCGCCCGCGATTTTGCCCACGTCGGCGTTGCTGATTTTGCCTTCGAGCACGGCCTGTTTCTCGGAAAGCGTCTTGTCGCTCGCGCGGGCTCCCTCGATTGCTGCGAGCGTCTCAGTGTGGCGCTCCTCGCTTTTCGCACGATGTTCGATGAGTCCGATTTCTGTGCGCTGAAGCGAGCCTCGCAGGTCGTTGACCTCTCCGCGTGTGGACGTGCTGATTTCCAGAGCTTTGGTCGCGGTCTCGTCGGCTCGCGTCGCGGTGATGAGGGCCTTGGAAATCGAGTCGTGAAGCGGAGCAAGGTCGATGGCGTCAGTGGGCATTGGTGTTTCCTTTCTACAGCACGTAACGAGTAGACCCCGCTGGCGACGCGGGCCGCGAGGTACGCCTTGAGGTTGGCGAGGTCGTCCGCCGTCGGGCTCGCGACAACGAACACCTCGTGCAGGTCGCCGACCATCGAATACGGCGTACCAGGCGCGCTCGGGAGAGCGGCCAGATAGAACGCGCCGTTGTTGAGCGCGGCGCCCGTGACGGTTGCGGTGACAGCCGTCCCGCCGTCGACCGAGTACGCGTGCGTGGTGCCAACGCGCGAGTCGAAGAGCGTGCGAATCGAGGACCCGAGCGACGTTGTGTTGATGAGCCCATACGGCGCTCCGCTGTCAGCAACCGCGGCCTTGCTCTGCCCCGACGCGTCGTTGAGCATCGTGATGGCGTGCCCCACGGAGTAGTCGACCTCGGTGATGCGCTCGTACGACGACGACGAGGTGGATTTGGCGACGACGCCGACGCAGTAGTCAGCGGCCCACGCGCCCAGCGCGACACCAACGAGCCACTGGTCACCAGAGAGCGCGATGCCGCCATTCGTCCGCCGCGTCGGGCGCTTGCCGCTCGTCGGCTGAGTTACGTCGAGGCCGTTGCCGGACTCGTCAAATACCTTGCCTATCGGGTCCGTGGCGACCGCGAGAGTCGAGCCGCCGGACGTCGTCCACATCGTGGACTCAGGGCGGATCCAAAAGCGCAGCTTCGTTGAGCCGAGGTCGGACGGCTGAAACGGCCGCGCCTCAGCTGCCCACCGGAAAATCACACCGGCCCCGTGCGCGAGACGATCGAAACAGCGACCGCCCACAGTGTGGACCCAGACGAGGCGGCAACGACCTTGACCTCAAACCCGGTAGTCGTGGCCTCGATCGTGACGTCGTGCCCGAGCTTGAAAACAGGTACGGACGCGTCGTACGCCGCTCCGTTCCCCTGCGCCGTGGCGTAATCCTCGTCGTCGCCGTAGACCCGACGGAACAGCGCCTTCTTGACCACCTCCCCCGTCGTGGCGCCGTTGTCTGCGGTCGCGGTGACCACAATCGACACGCTCTCAGACGTGCCCATCGTGTAGGTGTAAACGAGCGTCGGGGTGACGGTCGCGGTGGTGAGCGGTGCGCACGTCTCCGAGCGCTGCTTCACGACAGCGGTCGACTCCTCGACCGTGAACGCACCTCGCGTGACGCGTGTCTGCCCGAGCGTGGAGCCCGAGCCAGCGCCAGGCGTCAGTAGAACGCTGCCGCCCGTGGTCGTGCCTGCGCCACCCTGTAGACGCCCGTCGCCGCCGGTCGTGCCGCTGCCGCCGGTGGCCGTCGCGTGCCCGCCCGTGCCGCTTGTGCCTGCGCTTGCTCCGCCCGTCAGCGAGGCGTTGCCGCCTGCCAGCGAGGACCCGCTTGCGCCGGCCGCGCCGCCTGCCAACGCGAGCGCGCCGCCCGCACCGGTCGTGCCGCCAGCCCCGCCGGCAACGGAGCAAGAAGCGCCGTTGCCGGAGCCGTTGCCGGCGCCGCCTGCGACCGAGCACGCGCCGCCGTTGCCGCCGGCTGTGCCGAGTCCGCCGCGCACGGAGCACGTCCCGCCCGCGGTGCCGCCGGAGCCGCCAATCGTCTCGGCGGCTCCGCCTGTGCCGTACGCGCTGTCACCAGCGCGCCAGTAGGCGTTCCCGCCTGCCGCCGCGTCGCCGCTCGAGCCGCCGGTGGCCTGCAAGAGGCCGCCTGAGCCGGTGTACGAGTAGCCCGCGGCGAGCAGCACGCTGCCGCCGTCGCCTGAGCCCTTGCCGGTCCCGCCGTACACACCAGCCTCGCCGCCTGTGACGTTGGTGAGCGACGTGTGGTCTGGCCCGCTCCCGCCCTGGAGCGTCGCGTTCCCGGCCGTCGCCCCCTCGGTCGAAGTGAGCCCGCCCTGTAGGACCGCGCTCCCCGCGATGTCGCCAGCGCCGCCCTTGACGATGGCGTTCCCGCCACCCCCGCCGTTGGTGTTGCCAGCCGCGAGGTCGCCACCGATCAGCACGGCATCACCGGCGTTTTTGTTGGAGCTCGTGTCGGTATTGTCGCGCCCGCGGACGACCACGTTAGGCGGGTCAGACGTCGTATACGCGCCGCTCGGCCCCGTAATCAGCAGGCTGTCCGCGACGCCGTCGTAGGTGACAAGCGTTGCGGTGTACGGGGACGGGAGGGCGGCGCCGCCGGCCGCGTCGACGGTAATCGTCGAGCCCACCTGCGTCAGCGTGATGTTCGCGCCGTTCGCGAGCGTCACGTCGCTGGAGATGAACGGCGACGCGTTAGCGCGCAGACGCGTTAGCGCGGCGAGAGACGCGTCTACCGTCACCACCTGGCCAAGCTGCGAGAGCGTGACGTTCGTGCCCTGCTGTAGCGTGATGTCGCCCGATAGGAACGCGCTCGCGTTGGACTGTAGACGCGTCGAGCCATTCGCCAGCAGGCGCTCTAGAAGACTCTCAGCCATGTGTGCCTTTGGTTACGTTGCGCTGTAGGAGGTGCCGCGGGCCGACCACGTTCGAAATAGCGTCATCGTCTGAGCCGCGTCGCCGCTGAGCGACACGCGAAAATCGTACGTGTCGTTGCCCGCTGCCGTGTAGGCGATGCCGAGGTGGACGGGGATCCACTCGTCGTTGACTCCGGTTCCGCCTCCGCCGCCGATCGGCTTCTTCGTGCCAGGCACCAGCGTCCACGTCCCGCCGCCGGCGCTTACCTCGATTACCGCGTCAAGTCCCGACGTGCCCATCGTCGGCGACTTCACCGAGAAGTCGAAATCAAGATGAATCACCGAGGACGTGGCCAGGCTGGTGCCGAGCAGAATCTCCGTGCCGATGTTCGTGAACGCGATCCCGGTATAGTCAACGTCGTTGTTGACCGTACCAACCGATGACCACTGCTTCGATCGCGGCAGAGGCTTCGGAGAAAACAGCGGGTCAGTGCCGAGGTACCAGCCAACGCCAGCGGCAAGATTGATCCATCGCCCGGTTCCGTCGTTGGGCTCGATCACGATCCAGCCGTTGCCGACGCCGTCATAGTGCGTCGTCTGCGGCCACGTCGCGCCGGTGTAGAAAACGAAGAGCCCGAAGCCGTTCAGGAGGCCAGAGCCGCCGCCGGTGTACGTGGGGTCAAGAAGCATCACAACATCACCGTCCGTCATGCCGGTGCGCGCCTTGAGCGACCCAACGGTGCCGTGCGAGACGATCTTCTCTATCCCGAAAGTCTGTTGCTGTAGGAGCGCGTCCGCGGTCGTGGCGATGTAGTCGGCCACGCCTTGCACGGTAGCGGTCGCCACCGTGGCAGCGTCCACGGGCTCTCCGTTGACCGGGAATACAACCTCCGGCCCCGTGGCCTGTCCGAGCGTGTAAGTGGCTGGGTTGCCGTAAATGGTCGTCGTCATTGGACTTGGATCTCGATGTCGCCGTCAGGTGTTTCGACGATGCAGTGGGCACAGACCGCATAGCCGGCGTTCCACGTGCGGATGATGTTCCGAAGCTCTGCGACCTCGCCCGCTGGAGCGGTGATTCCCCACGTGAGATCTGGGTCACCCCAGATCACGCCGGAGCCCCATAGCTGTGGAGCTCCCCACGTGGACATCGTCACGCGCAGGCGCCATTGCGACCACGTCGCGTCATCGCTGCCGAAGTACGACGGGTTATCCCAATACGTCAGGATGTCTGGCGCGCACGCTGGCCAGCGCCGCTCGAGTGCAGCGATAATCCCCTGCTCGGTGCCGCCGTACGGCCAGAGGTCCCACGCGCCGTGCAGCGTGTCGCGGTAGGTGTCCTCCGTGTCGGTTGGCACCTGCGGAAGCGAGCGCTCGGAGCCGATAAACGGCAAGCCGTCAGCGGGCGTCGCCAGCGGCCACCCTGCTTTCGTGGCGACGCGGCAGGCGTCGACGAAGACATCCTTCAGGAGCCCGTGTGCCTCGTTCCAGGCGCGACCGTTTGCCCGCTGGAGCCATACCGGCGCGGCGTCTGCCTGCCAGTCTGTGTAGAGCGTCACGGGAGCGTGGATACCGTGATTAGCGGAGCAGTGAGCAGCGTCAAGATTGACGTCTGCGGCACGTCGCTGTCCGTGGCTGGTGACGCGATGACGACGTTGCCGGCCCCCGGGACCGACATGAGCGCCTCTATGATTTCGGCGCGGTAGATGCGCTGTCCGATCCGCCTGTCCGCCACGAGCGCGCGGAGCGCCGCGTCGGCTGCGGCAGCGGCAGCGGCCGAGTACGCCGGCTCCACGTACAGGGTAGCGACAACTGGCAGGTCGTACGCCGCCGCCACGTTCACGGACATTCGCACGCAAATGCCGAGCTTCGGCGTCATGTAGAGATCGACCGCCGCGGCAACGAGTCCGCTAAGCGGGTTCGAATCGCCCGCGACGATGACGAGGATCTTGCCGTCCTTGACGAACCCGCTGCTATCTGTGTTCGGGAAGACGCGCGCCTGTGTTACCTGGTCAATCGACAGCGCCCAGCCCTCGTAGGCGTCCAGCGTTGGGCCGCCGCCAAGCTGCGGCCAACGCGCTTTGCAGCGCACTCGTAGCGAGTAGTCGGACTCGTCGCGCGTCCCAATCTGCGTCAGCCAGACACTCGAAACGCCCGGGTTCGAGACGGAGATCCCAGGGGACGGCGTAAGCAGCGACGTGATCGTGTTGACCGCGACGTTGCCGCCGAGCCCGGCCTCCTCGGCCTGCGCCGCGACGTCGATATAGGAGCCGTTCGCGAGCCCGACGATGGCATCGAGGATGCGAAAGGACGTGGTCGATTGCGTCGACGCGGCGAGCAGCGTGCCAGCGCCAGCCGAGAAAGCCGAGCCGCTTGCGTTCGTGATCCGCACCGCGCCCTGCGCGAACAGGGCGGCCTTCCGCTGCGTATCGTAGTGACTATCGGCTAGCTGCGTGAGCCATTCGCCTGCGGAAAGGTCAAGGATGTTTCCGTTCGCGATTGCAGCCGCGAGATTCATCGCGTCCGCATAGGCGATCGACTCGCCCTCGAGCAGCGTCCGCGGAACGCTGCCGGGCTGCCATGCGGTCGCCGGTAGCCCCGACGTCGTGAGGTAGCTCAGGAGCAGCGCGAGCGCCTGACTTGGCGTCGTCTGGCTGGCGATATCGAGGAGCGAGACGGTCATTGAACCCCGAAGATCGTTTCGACGGTGACATCAGAGATTTGGAGCACGAAGTCGAAAGTTTCGCCCTCGACGAGTGCCAGCTTGGTGGCGCACCTCAGGACCCCGCCGGCCAGGAGCTCGACCGTGATCGACGCGCCTTCTACGCGCTCGTCATCGGTGGCCGCGTTCCTGACAGCGGCCTGTACGACGCGGAGATCGCGCGGAGATAGATCGGCGTTCAGTGCGCCGCGTAGCACCTGCTCCTGTCGCCTCGCCACGCACTCGGCGACGACACGCGGGCCGGTGATGGGCCCGAACGTCGCATCAAGGTCCGGGTAGGTAGATACGTCGGTGCCGTAGTCTGTCACGTGGAGACGAATACCGTTTTTAGCGCTGTTTTGGTTGCGGTGACGGAGGCGTCCGCCATGAAAATTTGCGCGTACACGACGGTCCCCGTTGGAAGCCCGGTGCTGCCGGAGACCGTGCCCATTGCCGCTGGCAATCCGGCGATCGTGCCCTCGTAAACGAACGCGTGAACGCCGGCCGTGGCGTTGAGTGACCCCAGCTGTAGCGCCAGGTTTAGAGCGGCGTTCAGGAGGCCGATCTTGATCTGGAGGTCGGCGATGAGCACAGCCACTGCGCTGGCGGAGAAGTCGATCGACGGAGGCGTGAACCCGACCGCAAGCGCCGCGCTGAGGCTTGCTGCGATCTTCGCTGCTAGGTCGATGCTCGCGAACAGAGAGGGCGGCTTGATCCCGATCTTGACGGCAAGCGCTAGGTATCCCGCAAGCTTCGCGTTTAGCTCTACAAGCAGCGGGCCGAACGCCGCCGTTATCGACATCTGCGCCGACAGCAGCACCGGGATAGCGACTCCGATCGTGAGGCTTCCGAGGTATGTGAGCACTAGGACGCCTTCGCTCTCGTCGCGCCGCTGGTTATGATGCCGACGAGCGAGTCAACGACCGTAAGCGTCCCGGTTATCGGCTGAGTAGCAGGCGGGACGCCGAGCACGCCAGCCAGTATCGCCGTCGGCGGGAATAGGACCTCGACGACGTCGCCAAGCCGCGCGATGGGCGCGCCGGACTCGTCGCCGATGTTCACGTCTGGGCACGTCAGGACAACCTTCGCTGTGGCCGTGATGCGAAGCTCCGTCAGCGCAGCCGACTCCCACACGGTCGCAATCGGTCGCCTGCGGTCGCCGCCTTCGAAGCCAATCAGGACCCGTGCCCCGCTCTCGATCTTGGCCGAGATGCCAGGCACGCCGTAGTGGATCGGGACGCCGACCATTGGCGGGATCTTGCCGTTGTCTGGAACGACCGACAGTAGCCCCGCGTCGTCCTGTGCCACGACTCGAGAGACGTACGAGGCGTGGTAGTCGGTCCTCTCGATAGCGGACTCTACGAGCGCCAGAAACCAGGCCTTGCCGTCGGAGAGTGAGGTCATGTGGAGTAGACGATCTCGGTGCGGACGACGTCGGATACGCAGTGCCGAACGGCCACAGCGCGGACGCCTTCGATTGTGTTGCCTGGCCGCGCGGATAGGTCGGTGGTGCCGATCGTCAGCAGGCCCGTGGTTGCGTCGTCGGATAGCACATCCGCCGTGTCCACGGTCTGCTCCGCCCACGTCGGCGAGAACAGGGTCACAAGGCCCGCGTCGGTCGCGCCCCACGTGAGCCCAAGGGACGACGCGACGGCCGCCACAGTCGCCGATGCTGGCCCCTCGCTGCGGACCCACGCCGGCGCGGTACCAGTGAGCGGCGACGCATCGAGCGACTCGCCCACCTCGCGCAGCGTCTCAGCGACGATCTGCCGGTAGGTCGCGCCGCGGAAAGATCGGGCCGCGATCGGCTCGGACATGCGGCCGGCGCCCGGCATCACGTGGACACGAACGCGCCCGCCGTAGCTAGTCGACGCCGTCACCGTTCCAGACAGCGAGAGGCCGGGGGCCTCGACGACGACGGAGCCAGCGAGGACGCCCGGGGCGTCTACGTCAGCGTCGACGTACCAGAGCCCCGATAGCGGCATCACGATCCGAGCCGAGACGGCCGGATACTCGCCGACGTAGAGGAAGCTCAAGGCGCGTTACCGGTTGCCGACGGAGGCAGCGGAGGCCCGGCCAGCCCGCCGGTCGCCTTGTCGTGTGCAGCAGCCGCGGCGGCGTTGGTCGCGTCGCGCCTCATGTCCAGGACGTTCGCCGCGCCCTTGGCTCCCGTTGGCGTCGTGATCTTCGACTTCGCCTTGCCCTTCGGCGCCGGGAACCACTCGGCGGCCTTGATCTTGACGGTGTAAATGCCGTTGTCCGGCATGTCGGCCGAGATGTCCTCGACCATCACAGACTTGATCTGAAAGATTTGCGCCTGCGGGTGAACGAGCGCGTACGCCTGCGGAGCGACCTTGGTGGGGTCGAGCACGACGAGAGCCGCGGCCCACGCGTCGAGCTCGTCGGCTCCGACCAGAGCAAGCTCGATTGTCACCTCCGCACCCTCGCCTCCGCCGTCGGTGATCGTCGCGCCGTTCCTGCCCCTGGCGCTCTTCTTGTCCAGCTTTCGCGCCCGCTTGACCGTGACCTTCGCGCGCCCAGGAAGCTGGAAGCTGCCGAGGATGCATGTGTCCCAATCCGCTGGATCTGTGTCCCAATGGGCGACCATTATGCGCCCGCCGGAGCTGCGCCGAGTTCTCCCGACCAGCGCTGGAAGATCACGCGCATGGCCTCTTCGATCTCTTCGCGAACGGCCGCCGCAACGCCTTCCACGTCGCCGCCAGCTATGCCGTTGACGTTGATCGTAATGCCGCCGACGGAGAACATCGCGCCCGACCCAGCGCCAGCGCCGAGGCTACCAAGCGCGGTTGGCGAGACGACGTTAGCGACCGCAGCCGAGGCCGCTGGAGCGCCGGCGTCCACGCCTTGCACGAAGCCTTCGCTGACGTAGCCGCCGACTTCTGCCATCACCCGCGAAGGTGATTTGATTTGGAAAACGCCCTTGACCGAGTCGATGGCCGCGGTGCCGAGTTCGCCCATCGCGCCAACGACGCTGACGATGCCGTCTTTGATGCCGAGCACGAGGCCGGCGATAAACTGCCCGGCGATAGCGGGCGCAGCGTCAGAGAACGCAACCAGCTTGCCCGCTGTCTCTGCGAGCCAGCCGACGAAATCCACGAGCCCGGTGCCGATGCCGACCACGACGAGACCGACAACGCCAGCGACCGCGGCGATCACACCAATGACGGCGCCGACCGCGACGGCAACCCAGGCGAACGCGCTGCCGAGGGCCTTGGCGATGCCGACCAGGTCGAGCGTCGTGCTGCTGGCGCCACCCATCGCGGGCATGATCTGACGAATCGCGGTGACGGCCGCCATGATGCCTGCGCCGAACGCGCCGAAGAAGCCAGCGGCGATCGGACGGAGCGCTTCGAAGTAGGAGAGCAGCCCGGATAGGAACCCGCCGAGGGCGCCTCCGGACAGCGACGCGAGCACACCAGACACCGCGCCGGCCATTGCGTTTAGTACAGAGAGGATGCGTTTACCCGAGTCGCCTTGCGGGTCGAGAAACGACGCCACCTGCTTCGCTAGCGTGCCCATGGCAGCGCCAGCGGGGCCCGATGAGATCGACATGAACAGGCGCTCGAACATGGCTTTCGCCGCGTCGACCTGCCCGCCCATGGTCTCGGTCGCACGAGCCGCGGCGATGCTGCCGAGGCCCTTGTTGCCGCCCATGCGATTGACGGTTTCCAGGATCGCCTGGATGCCGGTGTCAGCGTCGACCTTGCCCGCCTCGAGAAGCTTCTTCAGGTCCTTCTGATCGGTCTTGCCGGTCATCTCCCGGAGGACTTGGTAAAAGATGTCGTCGTTCAGGCCAGCGTTGAGCAGCGGCTTCAGGTCCTCCGCGAGCACGCGGCCGGCGCCTTTCATCTGCGCAAGCTGCGCCGAGATCGCGCCCGTGTCCGCCGTTGGTGACAGCGCGCCGACGTCAGCAATTGCCGCCGTGATGTTCTTGCTCTGTGTCTGCGAGAAGCCGCCGCCCATTAGCTCGCGCATAGACTCCGCGGTCTTCGTGGTGTGGCCGCCCATCGCTCGCGCTAGGTCGTCGGCCTCCTTGAACATCATCGCGGCCTTGTCACTGCCTCCGAGGATGTACTTATAGGCAAAAATCGTATTCTCTTTGAAGCCCGCCATTTCGGACGCGTACTTAGCGCCCGCGGCGATTAGCCCAACGCCGCCAGCTCCGACAGCTAGCAATGCGGCACCGACTCCGAGGAGCATCGGGCCGAGCGACGCGGCGCCAGACCCAAGCGACTCAACCAGGCTGTTCATCGTCGGAAGCCGCCCGGCGAACGCACCGGCGCTTGTGTGCGCCCGAGCGAACCCGACCGCGGTTCTAGCCCCAAGCACGCGCCCGAGCACGTCGGCGAACTGACCGGCGCGCTTCGTCGTGGTGCCGTATCGGTATAGCTGCTGGGCGCCTAGGCCAGACGCACGAGCCACGCTGCGCGACGCCGTGTTGACCGTCTCCAGCGACTTCTTGACGCCGCCCAGACTGGTCTTCGCCGCGAGCGCAGGTCCGCTCAGCTTGTTCTTCAGGCTAAGAATGAACTCGACGGCGTTGGACATGGTCTATTTTTTGGTTAGGGCGGCGTGGACTAGCAGGAGGAAGTCTGCGACGAGAAACGACCCCGCATCCGCCTGGATCGAGTCGTCATCCCGCAGGAACGCGCGGAGATTGCGGCCAGCCCGGGGGATGTCGCCCTGGCTAGCGCGCCACTCCGCTACAGCCGTTTCCCCAGTTCCGCCGCGTCGCCGCTCCCGATGTTGCCAGCCTCGCCGCCAACCTTGATCAAGATGCCCGGAATGCGCTCCAACAGGGCCTCCAGTGCGTCGCCCTTGGGATGGATGATGACGTCTCTGGCAAGAGTCCGGACGCCATTCGACATCCGGTTCTTGTCCATGATGTCGGACGTGAATCGGTCGTATTGGTTCTTCTTGGGGCGCAGGTAGTAGACCGCAACCTTGGCGTCCCCGGCGTCGTGAAACTCGGCCTTGAACACCTCGCCGTGCTTCTCGCGGAGGCCGTCTTCGAACAGCTCAATATCGCTCTTTTGGTCGCTCACAGCTTGACTCCCGTGCCGAGGTTGCCCGGTTCGCCCGTGGCGTCGATGCCGTTGAGGAGCAGGTTCATCACGTGGATCGTGAACTTCAGCATGGTCGCATCGGTGCCCGATGAAGCGGCGTCGACCGCGGTGATCCGGCAGCCCTGAAGGCGGTCTGTGATCATGTCCATGTCGGCCTCGGAGTAGTTGAGGACGATCGGGAACGACTTGGCCATATAGCCGTTGCCAAGATCTGAAATCAGCTGCTGCCCGTCCTGCTTGGACAGCGAGAAGTCGCCCTCTGCGCTGTACTCTCCGCGCGTGGTGGCCAGCACCTTAGCCGCCGCGCCGCGTAGCTTGCCGGGCTCGAGTGAGTGCTTGTAGTTGATCTCCGAACACTGGAGATACCGCACGCCTTTAATGTTGATCTCAATCGACGAGTGGTCGTAAACGATGCCGTTGATCAGCGGATTGGTCGACATGGTCACACCACCTGGAGAGCGGGGTTGAGGAGGCCGACGTCAGCCGTGATGAAGTTCGCGTAGCCCTTCGGAACGACGCGCACGCTGACCGGAATCGTCTTCGTCGAGAGGACGTTGGACACCCGGTTGACGACGATCAGCAGGTCGCTCGCCCCGTTGTTGGACACGAGGCCCGAGCGAACGATTCCATCCACGTAGTCCTCGATGGTCCGAGCGTCGGCTTCGAACAGTGTGCCGTCCGCAGCGTTGACGCGAAGGTCAGAGTTCAGGAACTGGAACAGCGCAACGTTCGCCAACCGGCAGGCCTTGTCGACAACGCGGCGGGTCTGGACCTCCTCGAAGTCGGAGCCCGCGCCGGCTGCCATTTTGCCCGATGCGATGAAATATCCAGAGACGCCCTCGAAGGTCGTGATCGTCGCGAACCGAGCCACGTCACCGTTCGGCGTCGCGCGCTCGTCTCGGGAGATTGCGGTGATCCCAGACAGCTCGCCGCGCGCCGTTCGGCCCGGGTGCTCCTGCACCGGCGTCTTGGCCAAGCGAGAGGCGTACGCCGCGGCGACGCTGCGGCTCGTCTGCCGACCCGACACCTGCGACGGGATCGTGATTCTACCGAGCGCCGGAGAGATGCGCGTCGATGCGAAGGCGGCCCACACGGATGAGGCGGCCCATGCGCCCTCCGCGACCTCCGGCGCTTCCATCACGGCGAAGATCCATCGCTTCGCGGTCTCGGCCGTGGTCATCTTCGTGGCCACCGCCGTGCAGAGCGCGACGAACGCGGTGATCTTGTCGGAGTCTGTTGCGCCGCCGACGGTGCCCACGACGTGGATAAACGCCACACTGCGAGCGTCTGCAAGGACGGCGTCGATCGCCGTGTTCAGGTCGCTTGACGAGTAGGTCGGTGCGACGGTTGAAAACGTGTAGGTGTCGCCTGCTACGTAGGTGCCAGCGGCGAACGTGAGCGTTAGCCCAGTGGACGCGACGAAGGTCGAGATCGACGCGGCGGTGGCATACGTCGGCGAGTAGGTGACGCCGCCGTCGAAGCTGATCTGGAAAGACGCGGTGGCGACCGCGCCGCCAGCGATGATCTTCGCAATGACGTCGTACTTATCACGCGGCGTGCCCGTGGTGCCGAGGCCAGGGCTAGGAGACGTCCCGACGCGAGTGATCGCGCCGACGGTGCCGACATTGGACGGAGTGACCGGTACGGCGAGCACAGGGCCGCCGGCGGTGGCCAGGTGAAAGCCGACATCCTCGAGGAGCGGGCCGGCGAGAAGCTGCGCTTTCGCTGACGAGATGTCGCCGTAGCTGTAGACGGTGTTCGCCGTGCCGCCGGACGAAAGCCCGATCTTGGCGTGAAGGTTTTCGGGGTTGGCACCGGCGAGCCCGAGGGCGCCGTCGGTGACGGTGATCGTGACACTAGGGAGCGCCATCAGGAGACCTCGATTGTGTGTGCGGCCGTGATGGCCGAGTCGTATTCAGAGAGCGAAACAACCTGGCCGATCGACCAGTTGCGGAGGCACTTCGCGGCTTCGAAGGCCCACGCGGCCGAAGCGCGTGTTTCGCGCCAATCCTCGATGGTTGCAACGTCGGGCGTGGGTGCGCTTTTGGCGTCGGGCATCGGCCCGGCCTGCTGTTCATGTTTGGCCATGGGTTTAGCTTCCGACTTCTGGTGTGATCTCAGTTGCTTCGATCTCGACCGTGTCGAGCGTCGAGCCTTCGATGTCTGGCCCAAGCGGCAGCGTTACGCGCGGCATGGGCAGTTCGATCGTCAGCGTCGTGACCAGCGCGGCGCCTCTGTGCGAGTCCTGCCGCGTGGTCCACTGCGCGCTCGACAGGTTGTAGCGCTTGCCGCCTACCGCCTCACGAATGGCCGTGATGGCAGCGGCTTGCATCGCCTCACACTCGGCCTCGGTGAGGCCCCAGCTATGGATCTGGACGCTAACAAGGCGCTTGGCCAGGTCGCCGTTGCGGAACTCGGCAGCGGCGAACGTCTCTGAGATCGGAACCCAGACCCAGCGGCGCGGCTTCTCAGCGCGAGGCACATTCTGCGCACCGTAGGTGGTCGGACCCCAGGCCTCTAGCTGAGGCGCCACCGCGGCGATCACGTCGGCGATGGAGATCACTTGGCGGCCCCAAGGATGAACGGAGCGGTGCGCATCATGACCTGTCGGCCGACCGTGGCGACCTCTCCCGCGGCAGCCTCAGAGAGGCCCTGGACTGGCGTGAAGAGGAACTGGCGGGACACCATCTTCCGCGTCCCGTACTGGTGGAACGCGCCGTATTTGGCGTTGGTTCCAACCATGGCCCGTGCGCCGTCGATGGATCCAACGATGCTGTTGGCAAGCCGCCCTGTGTCGCGTAGGATCTTGCCCTTCGAAGACATGCCGCTCTTCTTGGCGGCCTTCTTGTTGCGGGTGCGGTCGCGCTTCAACGGCGCGAAGGGCTCGCCGTAGGGCGTCCGCTCTCCGCGCATCGCAAGGCGAACCTCGGTAACGAGTACCTCTTGCGTGGCGAATGCGACCTTGACCACCGTCGATGGGCTCGACAGTTTGGCAAGCCCCTGAGTCATCTTCTCTAGGGCTGCGAAGTTGCCGGTCAGCGGCATAACCAGCCGCGGGCCTCGTCGGATAGCACGTCGGGCGCGCCATCGACGGTGTCAGGAGCCGAGTCGGCGATCCCACCCGGCAACGGCGCGTCGCCGTCGCGGATGTCGGTAAGCCACTTGACGATGTCCAGGTAGCGAAGCCTGAAATTTTCGTCGTTGCCCTCGGGGTTGAATCCGATGGCCGACAGGAGATCGTAAACAGCGATGATGACCGTCGCGCGTCGCAGAGACGCGTTGGCGAACACGACCAGAGGCAAGGTGACCCGAGCCGCTAGGTAGTCGTCGATCATCCGCGACGCGCCCTCTAGTGCCGCCAGAATCTGCGACGCCGGGACGCCATCGAAGGCGCCCGTTTGCAGGCCAGACGCGGCGAAGTCTGTGAGCGACGCGTAGACCTGAACCAGGTCAGCCTCGACCTCCGCCTCTACGCTCGACGCGCCTGCCGCGTAAGCCACGCGAACGAATGCGGACAGCCCACCGAAGACGCGAGCGGACTCGCCCTCCTCGGTGACCGCGTCCCAGTGGCCAACGGTGCGCCATGCGGCGCCGTCGGTGGACGTCTCAAGAGAGAACACAGCCGAACTACCGCTAAAAGCCGTGACCGATAGGTTCCCGCGCAGGGCGCGGTAGACGTCGGTCGCGGTGGACGCACCACTCCCGCTCGCCGTGTAGGTCGCGAGCGGTAGCAGTGTGGTCACGTTGGTTACTTGCGCTTGCCCTGCGGCTGCTCTGCGGTGACAGCGTCGGCTGCGTCTTGGCGGCCAGTGACGGCCTTGCCGAGAACGCGGAACTCGACGAACTGCGACGGCTCCTCTGCGAGAGCGGCGAGCTGCGCGTCCGTGATCTCAATCTCTTCGAACTGAGCACCGAAGAGATGTGACATGCCGAGCACGCGATAACCGCGGTCGGACTTCGACCGGATCTCGACGCGAGGCATAACGCCTTCGCCTTCACCGCAAGAAACGGCAGCGCGTAGCCAGCGGCGCCACGCGCGTCTGCCAGGAAGTGGAGCTCCCGGAGGTAGGCCACGTTGTCGTCGGTGACGCTCGTCCGCGGCGTGAACCGAGGAGCGCGGCGCTTCTGGAACACGAACGGCTTGATCCCGCGCGTGGTGTCGCACAGGTACCATTCGGTCGGGTTGACCTCGAGCTCGGGGATAACGAGCACGGAGGCGAGCGACTGGAGGACGTTGGTTCCGCCGTTCGTGGTGAGCGTCGCCGAAACGATCGTCTTGGCGATGATCTCCAACGACGGAGGCACAACCAGGAGGTTCGGCATCACGCCAAGAGGCCGGCCGTCGACGCCCTTGATCGCGAGCATCGCCGCGCGAACGGCGGTGAAATTCACCGCGTCCGTTTGGAGCGCCTTGCCCGAGCTGTAATAGTTCGAGTAGGTCGCGCTGGCGGGATCGGCGGGGTCGATCGGGTGCGACGCCGAGAAGAACGTCTGACCGTCGTAGCAGAGCCGCGTGGTGCCGTTCAGGAGCGCATCGGCGACGAGATCGTCAGGCCAGAGCGCGGCCTGCCGGCCAATCTCCTGCGCGATGGGGCGGTAGACGCCGAACGTGTCGTCTTCCACGGAGTCCATGGGGACGATCAGCGAGTTCTCGTAGGCCTTGTTTTTCAGCGTGTACTCGCTGGTAGCAAGGCTGTTCAGAACGCGCGAGCCGACCCATTCGCGCATCTTCGGGATCTGATTCATCCATGCGTAGACGTTTTCGCTCGCCGAGGAAGGAACCTCGGTTGCGAGCATGGGCGACCACAGCGGGACGGTCTTCGCGAAGGCCGACTCGAAGTCGGAGCGGAACCCACGCTGAATGCTTCGGAGGTTGGTACCAGTAAGATCGATAGCCATAGTGTGCTCCTAAAACCCCGAAGCCGAGCTGGACGTAGACGCCGTCCGAGTCGAGTTGGACAACGACCCCGGCGCGCGAGCGGGTGGAACCACCGTTGGTGGCGGCGACGCTCTGGTTATCTGCGATGTAGCAATCAGCTCCGACGCCAGCGGCGACCACGGGATCGGCGACGAGGTTGACGAACTTGAAGATCCCAGGCTTTACCCGGATGGTCAGCGCGCCAGCGGCGCCGGCGGTGTTGTCGACGGTCTCGTCAGCGAGTCCGGCAGCGATCTTGCTCGTCGCGGTGGCGCCGGGAGCGGCGTATCCGGCGTCGATCATGACGATGGTGCCCGCCAAGATCTTGACGGCCGCCTTCATGGGCAGCGCGTAGTAGTCAGTGGGGCGCATGGCTCCCATTTGCGGCGCTTTGCGCTCGATAGTCGTGGCGGCCATAACACAACCTCCCCTTCGTCGGAGTCGTCGGCGGGTTCGTCACCCGAGTCTGAAAGGCATTTCGTGGAGAACTCTTTGGCCGACATGCCGAAGCGATCGGCGATCGACCGCTCGTCTTTCGACAGGGCGACCTTGGCGGTCTGCTTGGCGGGCTTGTCCTTGCCGCCGCTGGTGTCGACCACCACCTGCGAGGTAAGGGTCGCTAGGTACGCGTCGAACGACTCGGCATCCTTGCACCCGAGGGCGATTGCGAAGTCGCGATTCGCGGGCATGAGGAAACCTGCGGTCACCTTCTCGCCAACGATGCGCTCTACTTCCTTCCTGCGGAGGCCCGTCTCGAGCTCGACGACGCGAGCGGAGAGCCCCTTGGTTTTGCCGGCCTCTTCCTTGAGGCCGGCGAGGATCCCGAGAGCGGCCGACAACGACGCCGCCCCGGTGAGAGAGAGGACGTCTTTGACGGCGTCACGGTCTTTGGAGAGCGCCACGAGCGCATCCGCCTCCGAGGCGGACTCCGAGAGACCGAGCGCCATAAGAACCTGCTTCATGGGCGTGCTCCTTTGCGCGATTTGCGCAGTGGTTTCACTCGCCGCGACCAACGGTTCGAGACCGTGTGTTGCGGGAAGATTGGTGAGAGCGACGTTGATCAGTCGCGACATTCGGCCCTCGTCGTCCGTGTAGAACGCTGGGCTCACGTATCGGTATTCGGCATCGCGCAGCGCGCGGTCACCGGCGGGCGTCCATTTGACGTCGACGGCCCACAGTTCGCCCATGCGCAGCTCCAGCTTGAGCCAGCCGGCTGCTTTGCCGCCGCCCATGGGGGCGTACGGGTCGAGCATCATGTGATCGTAGTCGACCGGGATATCGGCGCCGTGCTCCTGATACGCGGCCATCACAGCGACAGCCGCGCGGTCGTCGAACAGGAAAACGCCCTTGGTGGTCGAGACCACGCCGGCCGCGAAGATCCGGAACTCGGACGGCGGGACACGATCCGCTTGCCCTTCGGCAAAGAGGGCGAGGTGGAGCTTTGTCTGGTTCATTGGTCTTAGGCTGGGATCGCTTGTGCGATTGCGGCTGGTAGCGACGCGCCCGGCTTCACGGGTTCGAGATCGGGCGGCAGGCCGAAGCCTTCCGACGACGCGATATCTGGCTTCTTCTTCGTGACGCCGATCCCGTTGGCCTGCCCTTTCGAGAGGCTCACGAACCCGGAGCGGCACGCGTGGTGACAGGGCGGGACGTGCCCGGACCACCATGGATCGTCGGCCGGTAGAGTCGTCCCGTCGCAGGCTTCGCAGACGGCAGACACGCGGCTGTCCATGACGGCGTCGAACATCCGATAAGGCCGAATCTGGACGATGTCCGGATCCATCGTCACCTGGTACCGGCCGGCGCTGTAGGCGCTCTGGACGTTGGTCCGGAAGATCGTTTCCATCCGCCAAGACGGATTGGCGACCGAACCGGACCACGTGCGCTCAAGGGCCGGTCCGATCTCCTTCTTGAAGTCGTCAAAGGTCGTGCCCTTGGACAGCGCGCGGTCGATTGCCTTCCACGCGTCGCCGAGGACATTCGCCTTCGTGATTCCAGCGACAGAGAAGGCCCGTTTCATCGCCTTCTCATCGAGCACCGACCAGACCTCTGGAGTGACGATGTCCTTCGCCTGAAAGAACGCCATCGCCTCAGCGAACGCCAGTTGCAGCGCGTCGATGGGCTCAGGAGCCGGCATCGATCTCGAGAGACGCGGAGTAGGTGCCTTGCCCGACAGCGAGCAGGATCGCCCGTTCGAACATTTCCTCAGAGGCCTTCGACGGCGCCTCCGAGGCTAGGTCGATCAGCCGCATCCGGAAATCCTCGAAGCCGCTCGACTCCTTGGCAGCCCGCTTGATCGAAAGGATGACCCTCGAAACCTCGGGCGCCGATAGCTCAGTCGCCGCGTCTACCAGCCCGTTGGCCCACGTCTGGCCAGCGTGTAGGAAGCGCGACGGGTTGCCGCCTGCGAGCCTAACAAGCGGGCCGCGGCCCATGGACAGTGCCTCTTCTTGCGCAGCAATCGGCGGAACAGGCGGCGGGACAGATGCCGCCGGCTCGGGAACCTCGGACTCGTCGAGCAGATCGAAACCTAGCTCCTCGAGTTCGTGCTCCACGTCGACCCGCGGCGACAGCGCAGATGCTGCTACCAGCGTGTCGATCTTTAGTTTCCGAGTCTCAGCGTTGGCCTTCTCGTCCTCGGGCGGGTCGGTCTCGCGACACGTCCAAGGCGATAGCGCGGCGTCGCCGTAGTTTGCGACCGTCCACGGTTCGAGGATGCCGGTGTGCAGCGCCGTGCTCTCGCATTGCGCATCCCACTGGAGCAGGTCGCCGCGGACGCGGTCCTGAACGTTGGCAGCGGCGTAGCTTCCACCCTGCGCTTCGGTCGTGAGGTTCTGACCGAGGA
>Ga0209063_1000743_pt1 | contig 19352 bp, 17 predicted proteins | sample KloWWTmeKNB19Kit_FD_187177 | JGI IMG/M metagenome (GOLD analysis project Ga0209063, IMG submission 187177) | Active sludge microbial communities from Klosterneuburg, Austria, studying microevolution and ecology of nitrifiers - Klosterneuburg... | ecosystem: Engineered > WWTP > Aerobic digester >... | reverse complement strand
ACCCGTTCCAACGGCGTGGTCAGCGACGCCCGATACCCGTGCGGTACCCGCCGCCGTGGCCACGCCTCTGGCCCAGTGGTGGCAGCGCTTTGGCGACCCGCAGATGACCGATTTGGTCGCCCAGGCATTGCAGGCCCACACCAGTGTGCGCAGTGCGCGGGCCGCCTTGCAGCAGGCACGGGCGCAGGCGCAGGTGCAGCAGGCGGGCCTGCTGCCCAGCATGAATGCCTCAGGCTCGGCACAGCGCAGCCGCTCGGGGGGCAGCACGGGCAACAATTTTCAACTGGGCTTTGATGCAGCCTGGGAACCTGATGTGTTTGGACGCTTGAACGCGGGTGCCGATGCCAGCGAGGCCGATGCCCGTGCTGCGCAAGCCAGTCTGGATCAGGTGCAGGTGTCGCTGGCGGCCGAAGTGGCCCTCAACTACATCACCCTGCGGGGCCAGCAAGAGCGGCTGTCCATTGCGCGGCGCAACCTGGCCAGTCAGCGCGAAACCTTGCAGATGACCGACTGGCGCGTGCAGGCCGGCTTGACCACATCGCTGGTGTCTGAGCAGGCCCGCGCCGCCGCAGAGCAGACTGCGGCGCAGATTCCGCAGCTCGAAGCCAGCCTGGCGCAAAGCCGCCACGCGCTGGCGGTGCTGACCGGCAGGGCGCCAGGCGCCCTCGATGCGCTGCTTGCCAGCCAGCGCCCCGTGCCCCAGCCATCCGACGATCTGGTGCTGGCTATTCCCGCGGAAACACTGCGCCAGCGGCCGGATGTACGCCAGGCCGAAGAGCGCATCGCTGCTGCGCTGGCGCGTGTTGCGCAGGCGGATGCCGCGCGTTATCCCAGTTTTCGCATCAGTGGCTCTTTGGGCCTGCGGGCACTGACCTTGGGGGCATTGGGCGATGGCGCCTCTGTGGCCCAGGCCTTGTTGGCCGGTATTTCGGTGCCCCTGTTCGATGGAGGTGCCGCCCGCGCACAGGTGCGTGTGCAGGAGGCGGCGCTGGAGCAGGCCCGTGTGGGCTACGAAGCCACGGTGCTGACCGCCCTCCAGGACGTGGAAGACGCACTGGTCGCCCTGCGCGGCGAGCGCGAGCGCCTGGTGCACCTGCAGGCCGCCGCCGATGCGGCTGGCAATGCCGCGCTTCTGGCGCAGAACCGCTACGAAAGTGGCCTGATCGACTTCCAGGCGGTGCTGGACACCCAGCGCACCCTGCTCTCCACGCAGGACAGCGTGGCCACTTCCATCGCCAATGCGGGGGCCGACCATGTGCGCCTGTACAAGGCGCTGGGGGGTGGCTGGCAGTGACTTTTACTGCAACGCGGCGCAGCGTGCACGGGCTGGGCGTGACTTATCTGATTTTGATGCCATGACTACAACCAACAAAAAAACCGACAACTCTTCCAGCAATGCAGCCGCCGATTTGCAGGCCTTGCTGGGCGACAACCTGGCGCGCCGCTGGTGGCAGCGCCCCGCGCTGTGGCTGGCACTGGTGTGCGCCGCACTGCTGGCCGGCGGGTGGTACTACTGGGAGGTGCAAAAACGCAGCAAGGCGGCACCGACCTATGTGACCGAGGACGTGCGGCGTGGCAACCTTACCCTCACGGTATCGGCCAACGGCACGCTGCAACCCACGCGCTCAGTCAATGTGGGGAGCGAGCTGTCGGGCACAGTGCGCAGCGTTCTGGTGGACGTGAATGACAAGATCAAAAAAGGCCAGGTACTGGTGGAGCTGGACACGGCCAAGCTCTCGTCCCAGGTGCTGCGTTCGCGGGCTTCGCTGGCTTCGGCGCATGCCCGGCTGGCGCAATCGGGGGCTACTACGCGTGAGGCACAGTCCAATTTGGCGCGGCTGGAAGAAGTGGCCCGCCTGTCGGGCGGCAAGGTGCCCTCGGCCGCCGAGCTGGACGCGGGCCGCGCCAACGTAGAGCGTGCCCGGGCCGAAGAGACCAGCGCCCGTGCCAGTGTGGAAGATGCCAAGGCTGCGCTGTCCACCGATGAGACCAACCTGTCCAAGGCCTCCATCCGTTCGCCCATCGACGGTGTGGTGCTGACACGCACCGTGGATCCGGGCAATGCCGTGGCAGCTTCGCTGCAGGCGGTCACCTTGTTCACTGTGGCCGAAGACCTGACGCAGTTGCAGTTGCAGGTGAACGTGGACGAGGCCGATGTGGGCGCCGTGCGCGATGGGCAGAAGGCCAGCTTTACCGTTAGCGCCTACCCGGCCCGCAAGTACCCGGCGACCATTACCCGCGTGGCCTATAGCTCGACCAAGACCGACAACGTGGTTACCTATATCTCTTGGTTGCAGGTGGACAACTCCGACCTCAGCCTGCGCCCCGGCATGACGGCGGCCGCCACCATCACCTCGACCGAGCGCAACGATGTGCTCATGGTGCCCAACACGGCGCTGCGCTTTGTGCCCGTGGCCGCCGCAGGTGCGGCCGGTACAGCGCCCGGGGCACAGCCTTCGGCATCGTCCGGCGGCGGCATTCTGTCGCAGCTGATGCCGCGCCTGCCGCGCAGCGGGTCGCGCCGTTCAGCGGGAGGCGACAAGCCTGAAGGGGGCCGCAAGACGCGCCAGATCTGGGTGCTCAAGGACGGCGTGCCCCAGGCCGTGAGCGTGACGGCGGGTATCAGCGATGGCCGCATGACCGAGGTAGCCAGCGAGCAGCTGGAACCCGGCATGGCCGTCATTACGGACCAGCGCAGCGCCGGGGCCGCTCCATGAGTGATGGCAGCACAGAGCGCGCAGCCGCTGGTGCGGCGACGGACGTTCCCCTGATCCGCCTGCGGGGGGTGACCAAGGTGTACGGCGAAGGTGCCCTGGCGTTCCAGGCACTCAAGGGCGTGGACCTGGACATTGCACGCGGTGACTTCGTTGCCATCATGGGGCCCAGCGGCTCGGGAAAATCCACCGCCATGAACACGCTGGGTTGCCTGGACCGCCCCACGGCGGGCTCCTACCTGTTTCAGGGCGTGCGCGTGGAGGGCCTCTCTCGCGACGAGCGTGCGCGCCTGCGGCGGCGCTACTTTGGCTTTGTGTTCCAGGGGTTTAACCTGTTGGCACGCACTTCGGCACTGGAGAACGTGGAGTTGCCCCTGCTGTACCGGGGCGAGTCGGTCCGCACCCGCCATGCCGCCGCTGCACGTGCCCTCGATGCGGTGGGTCTCAAGGGCTGGGAGCACCATACGCCGGGCGAACTGTCGGGTGGGCAGCAGCAGCGCGTGGCCATTGCGCGCGCCATCGTCACCGAACCGGCCGTGCTCTTGGCCGATGAGCCTACGGGTAATCTCGATACCCAGCGTAGCCACGAGATCATGGAACTGATCTTGAAGCTCAACCGCGACCAGGGCATCACCGTGCTCATGGTGACCCACGAGGCCGACATGGCGAATTACGCCCGGCGCATCGTGCGCTTTGTGGATGGGGTTGTGGACAGTGACATGCCCAACCCGCAGCCCGTGGGCTTGCGCGCTGCGGCGCTGGAGGCCTCCTGATGTTGTTCAACACCTTGCTGCTGGCGCTGCGCTCTATCCGGCGCAACCTCATGCGCTCGTTTCTCACCATCCTGGGCATCGTGATCGGTGTCAGTGCTGTCATCACCATGGTGACGCTGGGCAACGGCGCCACCATGGCCGTGCAGAACCAGATCTCTGGTTTGGGCACCAACCTGCTTCAAGTGCGGCCTGGCCAGCGCATGGGGCCGGGCAGTGGGGGGGCTCCGTCGTTCAAGGATGTGGATGCCGATGCCATTGCCCAGCAGATCGGGGGCATCAAGGCCGTGGCTCCCGAAGGGCGCACTGGCGGCACGGTGGTGGCTGGGGGACGCAACTGGACGACCAGCATCATCGGCAGCACCAACGCCTGGCTGGAGACGGGCAACTGGGTCGTGCGCCTGGGGCGTGAATTTACCGACGACGAGCTGCGCGCTGGTGCGGCGGTGTGCCTGATTGGGGAGACGCTGCGGCGCGAGCTGTTTGGCAACGGCGATGCCGTGGGCGGGCAGTTGCGGGTGCGGCAGATGTCTTGTGAAATTATTGGTGTGCTGGGCTCCAAGGGGCAGGGTGCTTTTGGCAACGACCAGGACGAGGTGGTGCTTCTGCCCCTCAAGACGCTGCAGCGCCGCGTGACGGGCAGCACCCGGGTGCAGACCCTGCTGGTCTCCATGCAGGACGGCAGCGACCCCGACCGCGTAAAAGCCAGTCTGACGCAACTGCTGCGCGAGCGGCGCAAGCTGGCCGATGCGGACGAAGACAATTTCAACGTGCTCGACACCAAGCAACTGGCCGACACCCTTTCGGGCACCACCAAGGTCATGACCATGCTGCTGGGCGCCGTGGCGGCCGTGAGCCTGCTGGTGGGCGGCATCGGCATCATGAACATCATGCTGGTGAGCGTGACCGAGCGCACACGCGAGATCGGGCTGCGCCTGGCCATTGGCGCGCTGGAACGCGAGGTGCTGCTGCAGTTCCTGATCGAAGCCGTCGTGCTGGCTGCGCTGGGCGGGCTGCTGGGCATTGTGCTGGCTACGGGGGCATCGATCGTTCTATCGAAGGTCATGGGGGTGCCCTACCTGTTCAATCCGGGGGTGAACCTGATGTCCTTCGTGTTTTCGGCGGGTATTGGTGTGCTGTTCGGGTACTTTCCGGCGCGGCGCGCGGCGCGCATGGATCCGATCGACGCCTTGCGCCATGAATGATTTTTGGGTAAAAAGTGGCCCTATGGCAATAGGGATAAGCGCCGCAAGCTATTAAATTAATAGCATTAGTCTTTTGCCACCACAGTGTCATACAAGCCGTAGTGGGTCAGCCCATCGTGGCTCGGGATGCCGGTGTAGCGCAGCGACGCATCTTCATACCGCCTAAACGCAAACACCGCCTGGTTCATCTGTTCGGTGTTGAACACCTTCAGCCGTACCAGCAGATGAAAGTCCTGCACCGTCAGCCCGGTCACGGTCAAAAAAAACTCTGGTTCCAGCTTGGTGATGACATCCTGCAATGTGTTCTCCCGTAAATCGGTGAGGTACATAAACGCCGGAATGCGCGTCGCAAACTTGATCAGCTTCTCCTGCACCAGCTTGCGCTTGGACTTGAATTCCTTTTCCTCGTCGGAAAGCTCCTTCTTCTCCCGCGCCGACAGGTCTTCCTCTTTTGACTTTTTTTTCAGGTCTTTGACCTTCTCGCTCTTGTTGATGATGGTCTCAATCACGTTGTCGCCTAGCGAACGCCAGCCCTCAATGCGCCCCACCGCATCCATCGCCTCGGGGCTGTCCAAGATGCGGCGCAGCGTGCCGTTGTCCACATTTACCAGCAGCGCGCTTTCCCACTTGCGCGCCAAGAGCGTGGCCGATGTGCCCGCCATCGCAATGTCCAGAATACTGCCCGCGTCGATCTGCGACATGTTGGCGCCATCAAAAGCCAGCACCGGCAAAAAAGCCACCAAATCTCGTACCGCGTTCTCGGGGTTGGACTCGCCCGGCGACAGACCAATGCCGTATTCCGACAACTGGCGCAGCGCCCGCGTGGGCGCAAAGTCGAAAACAAAGCACACTGGCTTGAGGATTTCTTCCTCGTTCGGGTTGTCACCGTTGGGGTTTTTGATGGACCACGGTGACTGCACCCGAAATGCAGCTTGAAAATAACTCTCAGGTGACTTCAGGTTGCGCAGCATCAGAATGGCCGACCACTGCGCCACCGTCACGCCCGTGGTCAGTTTGCCGCACGACAGCGTGATGGTCTTGGTGTCAAACCCGCTGCCAATGGCCTTGCGCACCGGTGGCAGCGCCGCCAGGCCAATGCCAGCCGCAGCCCCTGCGGCCACGATGACCTGGTAGCCCAGCCAAAAGGTGTTGTGCCGCTCGGCCAAACCAGATGTTGCCCGCATCACTGTCAAAACCCTTGGCATTGGAATGCGCGCCATTGGCATATTTGGAGCAATACACGCTGCGCCGCGCCAGCAGGCTGGTCAGCCGCGTGATGCCAATGCCAAACACCAGCTGCGTCAGGATGTGGTTCACACGCTCTTGCGGGTCTGGAATGGCGTGCGCCAGGCTCTCGGTCAAGCGGCTGGTGATTTCGCGCAGAAAAACGCCCGATTGGGTAAACGGGTCCAAAAACCGCACGGTTTGGTCGGCCCACAAACTGGCTCCGCCGTGGTCTGCGGCCCATGCCTCGGCCAGCATGTCCAACATGCGGCCCGCCAGTTCTGGCGGTGTAAAAACCTCGTCGTTCGACAGGTTGGCAATGCAGGTCAGCACATCGGGGTTGCGCCCGCGCAGGGTGAAGGAAACCTGTTCGTTCATGCCAACCTTTTTATTGTGGCAAATCTGCCATAGTTGAATTCACGCACATTCATGGGCGGGTGGGCTTTGGCGGTAGCAGTTTGACCATGCGGTCAAAGTCAGACTCAAAGTGCTGGTCGTCCAGCCGCCGGAACTTGTCAAACTCGTGTTCCGCGTGGCTTTTGGCGAGTTGGGCCGTCACCTTGCCAGCGCCTTGCAAAATCTCGCGGTCATTCAGGGTCAAAAAACCTTCCAGCTTGGTGATCCAGTCCACCATCGTCATGGCAATGCGCCGCATGGCTTGCCCTTCAGCAAATATCAGGTATTGCTCGGCCAGGTTGTTGAGTGCCAGCAATTCCTCAACGCTGAGATAGTTCTTGGCAATGCTCACATCCGTCTTGCGGATGCGTGCACCGTCCCAGTTGGTAAGGCCCATGTTGGGCTGGCCGCTGTCTGCACGGGTCGCAATCAGCTCTGCGGCAGTCTGGCCATGAATGGCGAAATGCACCTTGTTTTGCACCGTAGCAAAAAACGTCTGGGTAACTTGTGCCGTGGGGTCGTAATCCACGCTGGTGGCGTAAATATCGGTAATTTTTTGGTAAAAGCGCCGCTCGCTGGTGCGAATGTCTTGCAAGCGGCGGGTTAACTCATCGAAATAGTCGATCCCCTTGCCGGGGTTCTTCAGTCGCTGGTCATCAAGCACAAAGCCCTTGGTGATGTACTCTTTTAGCTTGTCGGCGGCCCACTGGCGAAAGCGGACCGCTACCGGGCTGCGCACCCGAAAGCCCAGAGCCAGCACCATGTCAAGGTTGTAGTGCTCCACCGTGTACTGCTTGCCATCGGCGGCAGTTGTTCGGAATAACCGAACAACTGCGCCCGGCTCCAGTTCTGCATCTTCAAAAATATGCTTGATGTGCTCGCTGATGGTGCCCTTGGCCTTGCCGAACAGCTCGGTCAACTGCTTCTGGCTGAGCCACAAAGATTGCTCTTGCAGCCGCACGTCCACCCGCGTGGTGCCGTCTTCGCTTTGATAGATCAGGAACTGGGGTGAATCGCTCGTGCCTTCTCCCTCAATCTTGGACATCGTCATTCCTCTTCTGCAAAGCAGCCAACTCGCGCACCGTCATGGCCGGGTGGGTTTTGATGGGGGCAAAGATTTCGTGCTTGCCCAGATCGGCAAAGAGCGAACCCTCTGCGCTGAAGGCGGACGAGCCGGTGAGCACGTCAAACCGGAAGTCACGCCGTTGAAACTTCCCTTTGCCAAGGTAGCCCCATTCGGCAAAGGTAATGGGAGTGCGGTCTTTAACGGGCTGGTCGCCCATGTCACTTATGGTGCGCATGGTCAGCGCGTCGCCATGCACCAAGTTTGTCGACAGCACATGGGTTGCCGCCCGGTACAGGTCGTCGGATTCATCCAGCTTGAGGTAATCGGCAAATACTTCCAACACGTTGGCGCGGCATTCAGAAATGTTGTCGGCCAGCAGCTCAATGCCGTAGATGCACATCAGTCCCAGCAGTGCGTAATGCTGGCGCTCGAAGTCAGACTTGCCGAATTTGAGTTCCACCGCTGCAAGTTTGCGTTTGAGTATTTGCACGATGAAGTTGCCACTGCCGCATGCGGGCTCCAGAAAGCGGGAATCGATGCGCTCAGTTTCGGGCTTTACCAGGTCGAGCATGGCCTCGACCATCCATGCCGGGGTAAAAACCTCGCCATGGTCGGCGACGCGTTGTCTGGATTTGACGAGGTTCATGGGTCGCTTGACGAGCTTGCTTGGAAACGCTGAGCGTATGACCGTTTGCTGTGCTTGTGCCGCTCAAGTGTGCTCAGCAGGGCTTTGCCGCCAGGGTCCAGGGGGTGGCACTTGCTAAGGTAGAGAAGTTGGACAGACTGCGCAATGGTTATGCGGGGCGGCTTCAATTATCACCAGCTCCGATGCCGGTCATGTGATTTGGCGGGTGTCTCGTGACCGGCTGGTGCTGAAAGCGTTATTTGTGCTATCAAAAAAAAGCTCTGCACGCTCTTCACATAAGGGTTGGAGTCCCATTTAAATCATAAGCAAAAACGCCAGCAGCGCTTATGCTGCGGGCGTTAGAAGCTACATATTTTATAGCTTATGGTGAGCGAGATTCAATGCACAGTCAGTTCTACCGCCTTGGATACCGGTGGCTGCTTGGCCAGCACCAGCGTCAGCACACCGTTCTCCAGCCGCGCCGTGCTGGCTGCGGCATCAATGGCTGTGGGTAGTTCCCAGGCGCGGTTCACCAGGCGCGGTGCACCTTCGGTGTTTTTGACCTGCACTTGCGCACCTTCGATGGTGATCTGGAGTTGCTCGCGGGCCAGGCCCGGCACATCTAATTGCAGCGTGGTGGCCTGATCGTTCTGCGCCACGGTGTAGTCCGGAGCGCGGCGGGCCGGGGCCGCAGGCAGCGCGTCCAGCAGAAAACGCTGCAATGCCATATCGGCAGGGCGAGGGGCGCAGGCTGCGCGGCGGGTCATCATGGGCGAGAAAAGCATCAGGGTTACTCCTATACACTGCGCGGCTTCCGTTGTGTTGACCGCATGCCCATGACTTGAGGTGTGCCCATGCCGATTTCAAGGACCCCAAAACATGCTGAATTTTCACCTGGCCCCGTTGAAAATTGCCGTCCAGACACCATGGCGTTTTGCCGTGGGTGTGGCGTTTGCCGCTGCGTGTACCGTGACCGCCAGCCATGCGCAAACGGCAGCACCGGTGGCGCGTACGGCACAGCCCGTCAAGGTGGCCATGATCGAGAGCCTGTCCGGAGCTTTCGCCAACACGGGTGAGGCGGTGTTTCGGAACATCCTTTGGGCGGTAGATCGGGTGAATGCACGCGGCGGTGTGCTGCTACCGGCAGAGGCGGGTGGCGCACGCCCACTGGCGCTTTCACGCTACGACAGTAAGGGGCAGAACGAGGAAGCCTTGTCTGCCCTGCGCGCGGCCATCGACGATGGTGCGCGGGTGGTGATGCAGGGCAATTCGTCGGCCACGGCAGCGGTGCTGATCGATGCCATCAACAAGCACAACGAGCGCGATCCGGACAAGCGCGTGCTGTTTCTCAACTATTCGGCGGTCGACCCCATCCTGACCAACGAGAAGTGCAGCTTCTGGCATTTCCGCTTTGATGCCCATGCCGATATGCGCATGGCCGCACTGATGAGCGTGCTGCGTACCGACAGCACCCTCAAGAGGGTCTACCTGATTGGCCAGGACTACAGCTTTGGCCAGGCCGTGCTGCGCGAAGCCAAGAAGCAGCTGGCGACCCAGCGGCCCGACGTAGCCATTGTGGGCGACGAACTGCATGCCGTGGGCCGCGTGAAGGACTTCGCTCCCTATGCCGTGAAGATCAAGAGCAGCGGCGCGCAGGCAGTCATCACCGGCAACTGGGGCAATGATCTGACGCTGCTGATCAAGGCGGCGCGCGAGGTGGGATATACCGGCAGCTTCTACACCTTCTACGGCAATGCACTGGGCGCCCCTGCGGCCATCGGCGACGCCGGAATCGACAAGGTGGTGGCTGTGGCCGAGTGGATGCCCAATGTGCCAGGCGCCCAGAGCGAAGCGTTCTACCAGTCCTTCCGTGCGCGCTTTCCCAAGCCGCAGGACGACTATGTCCACATGCGCATGCAGCTCATGGTCGAGGCGCTGGCCCAATCGATTGAAGCCGCGGGCAGCGTGGAGGCCACAGCCATTGCACGCCAGATGGAAAAGGCCAACGTGCAACTGGCCGGGCGCAGCGGCCGTATGCGGGCTGCAGACCACCAGTTTCAGCAGCCGCTGGTGGTGGGCTTGATGGAAAAGCAGGGTGCGCAGGGTGTCACGTTTGATGTGGAAGGCTCGGGTTACGGGTTCCGCGTGGTGAAGGACATCCCCGCAGCGCAGACCCAGCAGCCGCACAGCTGCCAGATGCAGCGCTTCTAAAGGGCGTGTTGTTTTTACCCGGGTATATTGCGAAATATAATATTGTCCGGGTAAAATAAAGACATGAATTCCTCATTGCCCACCCACACAGCCCTTTCGCCGCGCCGCACCCTGACCGCGTTTGGCGGTTTTGAGCGCATCGCCCATGGCAGCCGAGAAGATGTCTTTGCGCAGATGCGGCAACACGCCGGCGGCGCAGCCATCTTGATTTTTGACGACACCAGCGGTGCGTTGGTCGATCTGGATCTGCGTGAGCCGACGCCGGACGCAGGCGCAAGCGCAAGCGCAGGCGCAGGCGCAGGCGCAGGCGCAGGCGCAGGCGCAGAGCCTGCACCAGAAAGTGCGCCGCGCAGTGTTGGCCGCCCCAAGCTGGGTGTGGTGGCGCGCGAGGTCACGCTTTTGCCGCGCCATTGGGATTGGCTCAGTCGCCAGCCTGGCGGCGCGTCGGTCGCCTTGCGTCGCTTGGTGGAAGAAGCACGGCGCATTCACCAGGGGCGCGACACGGTACGCGAATCACGTGAAGCGACCTACCGTTTCATGACCGCCATGGCGGGATCACTGGAAGGTTTCGAAGAGTCCGCACGCGCGCTGTTTGCGGGCGATCACAAGCGCTTCGTCGCGCTGGTAGCGCCTTGGCCCGTGGATGTGTCGCACTATCTGCAGGGCCTGGCTGCTGCGTCCTGGAGTGACGAAAATGCGCCGACCTGAAATGGTGGGGGCTGCCGCGCCCGCCTCCCCTCGTCCTCTCTGGCGCGTGTTTGCTGTGTTCCTCGCTCCCATGCTGGCGAGCAACATCCTGCAGTCGCTCTCGGGCACGCTCAACAACATCTATCTCGGTCAGATGCTGGGCGTGAAAGCGCTGGCGGCGGTCTCTGGTTTCTTCCCGGTCATGTTCTTTTTCATTGCCTTCATGATCGGTTTGGGTGCGGGGGCCTCGGTGCTGATCGGCCAGGCCTGGGGTGCAGGCAAGGTAGACCGTGTGCGTGCCGTGGCCGGTACCACGCTCACCGTGGGCGTGGTGTTTGGTGTGTTTGTGGCGGTGCTCGGCGGCAGCTTTACCGGCCCCATGCTGCGTGCGCTGGGTACTCCGGCCGACATTTTGCAAGACGCCACGCAGTACGCACGCATCATCCTGATTGCCATGCCCGGCCTGTTCGTTTTTCTGCTGGCCACGGCCATGTTGCGCGGGGTGGGCGACACCGTCACGCCGCTCTACACGTTGTTGATTTCAGCCGGCATTGGATTGGTGCTCACGCCCGCACTCATTCGTGGCTGGGCGGGTTTGCCGCAGCTGGGTGTGGCAAGTGGCGCGGCCGCCACGGTGGTGTCCTTTGTGGTGGCCACGACCTGGCTGGGCTGGCGCTTGGTGCGCCTCCATAGCCCGCTCGCGCCGGGGCGCGCCTTTGCAGCGCATTTGCGCATCGACCTCACGCTGCTGCGCGGCGTGCTGCGCGTGGGTGTCCCTACCGGGGTGCAGATGATCGTGATCTCGCTTGCCGAGTTGGCCTTGCTGGGCTTGGTCAACGGCTACGGCTCGCAGGCCACGGCAGCCTATGGCGCGGTGAATCAGGTGGTGGCTTATGTGCAGTTTCCGGCCATCTCGATTGCCATCACCACCTCCATTCTGGGCGCGCAGGCCATTGGCGCCGGGCGTCTGCACATGCTGGGCGCGATCGTGCGCACGGCGCTGTGGATGAACGTCGCACTCACAGGCACGCTGGTGCTGCTGGGCTACCTGTTCTCGCGCACGCTGATGGGTTTCTTCATCACCGATCCGGCGGTGATCGAGGTGGCGCAGGAGCTGCTGCACATCATGCTGTGGAGCACCGTGATCTTCGGCATGGCCGCTGCTTTATCAGGAATCATGCGGGCCAGCGGCGCAGTGCTGGTGCCCACTGGTATTGCGATTGCCTGTATCGCATTGGTTGAGGTTCCCGCCGCGTGGTTGCTGAGCCAGAAGTACGGGCTGAGGGGCGTGTGGATGGGCTATCCGATCGCCTTTGCTGCAATGCTGTTGCTGCAGGCCACCTATTACCGAAAAATCTGGCGCCACCAACCGATCCGCAAGCTGGTGTGACAGCTGCTTCAAGGCTCACTTGCGGATACGGTGCCCGGTCTTGAACACCCACCACACCACGGCAAGGCACACTGCCATGAACGTGAGCGTCATGCTTACGCTCACCCCAATGTGCACATCGGCCTGGCCGTAGAACGCCCAGCGCAGCCCGCTGATCAGGTAGACCACCGGGTTGAACAGCGACACCGTTTGCCACAGCGGCGGCAGCATGTTGATGCTGTAGAACGCACCGCCCAGAAAGGTGAGCGGTGTGACCACCAGCAGCGGAATGATCTGCAGTTTTTGAAAACTGTCGGCCCACAGGCCAATGATGAAACCAAACAGACAGAAGGTGATGGCCGTGAGCACCAGGAAGCCCACCATCCATACCGGGTGCGCCACCTCATAGGGGACGAAAAACCGCGCTGTGGTCAGGATCAGCGCCCCCACCAGCAGCGACTTGGTCGCCGCAGCGCCCACGTAGCCCAGCAACACCTCAACCCAATTCACCGGCGCGCTCAGAAGCTCGTAAATGGTGCCCGACCACTTGGGCATGTAGATGCCAAAGGCTGAGTTGGAAATGCTCTCGGACAAGAGCGAGAGCATCAGCAAACCGGGGATGATGTAGGCGCCGTAGCTCACGCCGCCAATGTCGCCCATGCGCGAACCGATGGCCGAGCCGAAGACGATGAAATACAGCGCTGTGGAGAGTACCGGCGCAATCAGACTTTGCATCCAGGTGCGAAACGCCCGGTGCATTTCGAAGCGGTAAATGGCGCTCACGCCGTGCAGGTTGAGGCCCTTCATGCTGACGGTGCTTTCGTGTCATGGATCAGGCTGACGAAGATGTCTTCGAGCGAGCTCTCTTTGGAATGCAGGTCTTTGAAATCAATGCCTTGCTCACCCAGTGCACGCAGCAGTGCGGCTATGCCGGTGTCTTCCTGCTGCGTGTCGAAGCGATAGGTCAGCTGCTCGCCACCTTGCGACAGTTCGAGCGGCCAGGGCGCCAAAGCCTCTGGCACGCGCTCCATGGGTTGCTGCAGGGTGAGCGTGAGTTGCTTCTTGCCGAGCTTGCGCATGAGTACGTGCTTGTCTTCCACCACGATCAGTTCACCCTTGCGGATGACGCCAATGCGGTCGGCCATGTCTTCGGCCTCTTCGATGTAATGCGTGGTCAGGATGATGGTGGTACCGGCGTCGCGCAATTCACGCACCAGGCGCCACATGTCGTGGCGCAGCTCTACGTCCACCCCGGCGCTGGGCTCGTCGAGGAACAAAATTTTGGGCTCGTGCGACAAGGCCTTCGCAATGAGCACGCGGCGCTTCATGCCGCCCGAAAGCTGAAGAATTTTGTTGTCCTTCTTGTCCCAGAGTGACAGGTCTTTCAGAATCTTCTCAATGAGCGCCGGGTTGGGTGCTTTGCCAAACAGCCCGCGGCTAAAGCTCACCGTCGCCCATACGGTCTCGAACGAATCGGTGTGCAATTCTTGCGGCACCAGACCAATGGTGGCGCGGGCGGCGCGGTAGTCGCGCACCGTGTCATGGCCGTCGGCGGTCACCGTGCCCTCGGTGGCGTTACTCATGCCGCAAATCACGCTGATGAGCGTGGTCTTGCCCGCTCCGTTGGGGCCGAGCAGGGCGAAAATCTCACCGCGCCGGATGTCCAGGTTTACATTTTTCAGCGCCTGAAATCCGCCCGCATAGGTTTTGCTCAGGCCGCGCACGCGGACGATGGCGTCTGCGTTGGAAACGAAGGGGGGAGTGACAAGCATGCAGGGTGGTGGTTGAGGAGGAGCATCGAGAACGGGGGCTGCACATTGTGGCGCGAACCCTATTGCGGCGCTGGGCAGGGGGTTTGTGATACCGGATTGCAAGATGATGCCGTTTCTAAACCATCCGTGTTGTTGTTGCTTCGCCTTGCCGTGCTACGGCACTGTCTGCGGCTTTGGCGCTCCAAGTCCGAAAACCTCCCAAGTCCGCTCAGGGGTGTGCCCGCGCTGCGTTCTCTGCGATGCCCGTGGCGAAGTGCCCGAGCAGCATATCCGGCAAATCGTGGCCCATGCCGGGAATAAAGTCCGTCTGCGCGCCCGCAATGTGCTGCGCCAGCTGCTGGCCGCTGGCCACGGGTACCAACGGGTCGTCCAGGCCATGCACGATGCGCGTGGGTGCTGTGATGCGGGCCAGCAAGGGTGTGCGGTCGCCGTCGGCCACGATGGCCAGCAATTGCCGGGCCGAGCCCGCTGGGTGCCAGGCGCGGCGCACCGAGGCCAAGGCACGCTCGCGCAGGGTGTCTGCGTTGGCCGGGTAGCCGGGGCTGCCGATGGCGCCAAACAGGTGCACGATCCAGGCGACGGCGGCCTCTTCGCCAGGCCCCGCCGGACGGGACATCAGGGTGCGCTGCAGGGCCCAGCGGGGTTTGGGCAGTGAACGCGCGCCGCTGGTGGTCATCATCAGCGTAAGGCTGGCCACGCGCTGCGCGGCGGTGGCAGCAAGATGCTGGGCGATCATGCCGCCCATGGAGGCACCGCACACATGGGCCTGGGCGATGCCCAGCGCGTCGAGCACGCCCAGGGCGTCGCGTGCCATGTCGGCCAGGCAATAGGGCGAGCGCACCGGCAGGTGCAGCAGATGGCGCAGGCCTGCCAGTGCCATGTGCGGAACCCCCGCATGGTCAAAACCCTGGCTCAGGCCGATGTCGCGGTTGTCCAGGCGCAGCACACGAAAGCCGCGCGCTACAAGCCCATCCACCAGTGCCTGCGGCCAGGCAATGAGCTGCATGCCCAAGCCCATGATGAGCAGCACCACCGGTCCCGTGCGTGGGCCCTGGTCGTCAACCTCAATGTGCAGGCCGTTGGCCTGGATTTGCATAGGTCAGCCCGCCCGCGGTTTCAACCTAGAAACGGCAGTTGGATGTGCCCGCCGGTGCCGTGATCTGGGTGTCAGGCAAGGCGAGAGGATGCGGCGGGCTCCTGCCCGCAAGGAGGAGCAACGCCGCATGGCGCCCTGAGCGCGGTGCTGGTGGGTGCATAGCGCTCTCACCCATCAGGTGAACGTTATTGGAGTCATCAACGATAGCATTCATGCGGCCCAGCAAGAGATATAAAGCGGTCAACGGCTGTTTCAAGGTTCAATACCACCGTGTGACGGCCTCAGGCTGGTGCGCCACCTTGAAGAACCAACGCCGCGCGCCCTGTACGTCAAATCGCCGCCATTGGTCGGGTTCCTGGCGCAGACGGTCGGCAATGGCATACATGGCCAGCGGGTTCATGCCCATGCCGATGTGGCTGGCGCGCACCTCGATGTTCTCGGTGTGGGCATGCCGCGCCGGGTTGATGCTGCACTGCCAGGACACGATGCCGTCGGTCTTGCTGTAAATCGACGTGGTGGGCACCGGCGGGGGCTTGCGCACTTCGGCCAGCAATTCTTCGTCGTGGGCGTTTTGGCCACTCACCATTTGGTAGAAACGCCAGGCATTGGTGGCCTTGGGGTGGCCGGTGAACGGGGTGCCCAAGGTGATGACACCGCGTACCAGGTCCGGCATTTCCTTGGCCATTTCGCGTGCGTAAATGCCGCCCAGGCTCCAGCCGATCAGGCTGATTTTTCCGCCATGCTCCCGGTGCAGTGCCTCGAGCCGCTCCAGACAGCCTTCGACAACGCCCTCACGGGGGCCCAGGTTCAGGCCCTGCTTCCAGCCATAGGCCTGGTAGCCCAGTTTTTTCAGAAACCGACGCAGGGCCAAGGTGGTGAGATCGGATGCGCCCAGGCCGGGGCAGACCAAAACCGCATGGCCGTCGCCTGAAGGCATGCGAGAGAGCCAGGGAGAGACGGCCGCCATGGCCATGGCTTCCCAGGGCGCACGGGCTTCGAGCAGCATCAGTCTGAGGCTCGGCGGCATCAGGCCCAGGCCGGGTTCTTCGGTGGGTTCGACGTCGGTCTGGCGGCGGGTGTGTGCAGGCATGGGAACACGTTCTGAAATAGAGGCCATTGGAAGATAGTAATGGCTTCAAATGCCCTTGTGGGTGGCATTTACCCGGGAAGCCGGTCGCTTGCGCGACACCTTGGCGGCGGCTGGGCCCGGAATGTGGGGGTGGGCCGCAGGCACCGGTGGGGTGGCCGGTGGGCTTGGCAGGCCGCGCAGTTCGTCCAGTGCGGCGTCCAGGGCCCCCGCCAGGGTCTTCACGTCGGGCAGCGCTGCTGCGTCGGCCATCAGGCCGAAATCCATGTGGGCGTCAAAGCTCTGCACCGTGATGTTCAGCGCGAGGCCGTGTACCACGATGCTGGTAGGGCAGTTGGCGAGCATGCGTGCACCGGCCAGGTACAGCGGCACCTGGGGGCCGGGCACGTTGGAAATCACCACGTTGGCCACCTGGGGCAAACGGTCGGCCACGCGGGCCTTGCCGTACAGCGAGGTCGCTGCCTCAATCAGCCAAGGAATGCCGATGGAGGGGAAATCGGTCGGCAGGATGCTTTTCATGCGCCCCATGGTGGTTTTCATTGCGCTGCTGGCGGTGCGGATGTGCGCCAGGCGCTTGCCCGGATCGGCCAGGTGGGTACCCAGGCTGATCAGGCTCATCGAGGCCTGGTTGTCCGGGCGGGTGTCGCCCTGCGGGCGAAGTGAGATGGGCACGGCCGCCACCAGGCTCTTGCGCGGCAGTTTTTGGTGCAGCAGCAGGTAGCTGCGCAGCGCGCCTGCGCACAGCATGAGCACCATGTCGTTCAGTGTGGTGCCATGGGCACGTGCCAGGGCCTTGAGTTCTGGCAGCGGCACGCTGGCGCTCGCAAAGGCCCGTGTGATGCCCACGGTCACGTTCATGGGGGTGGCCGGGGCCAGCGTGACGTTGCCCGAGCTTTTGCCCAGCAGTCGCTTGCCGGTGAATGCCCCCTTGGCAGCGCCAGCCACGGTGCCCAGCGTGGCGGGCAGTTCGCGCACCAGGCGCGCCAGCTGGCCGACCTCGTTGCCAAGGGCTCCGCGCAGCATTTCTACCATGCCGATGCTGTAGACCTTGCTGCGCCGGGAGGGGCGCAGTGCGATCTCGCGGGGTTCAGGCGTCAGGTCGTACAGCACATTGCCCAGCGCCACCGCCGCCTGGCCGTCCACCGCCGCATGGTGCAACTGCGAATACACCCCCACTTGCTTGAGGCCCCGGGTGCTGCGCGGCAGGCCCTCGATAACGTGCATGCGCCATAGCGGCTTGCTGCGGTCGAGCAGTTGCGGGTGCAGCAGCGATATTTTTTCTTCCAGCAGCGTGCGGGCATCGCTCTGCGTTGTCCCCGCCCTGCGGCGGGGCAGTTTGTGCTCAATGATGTGGTACGACAGGTCGGGCTCGGCATCCACCCAGACCGGATTGGCGAGGTTCAAGGGCATCCACCACAGGCGCCTGCGCAGCGCGGGCAGGGCAGGCATGCGCGCGGCGTACAGCCGCCGCAGGTCGTTGATATAGCGGCCCCGGTAGCCCTCAGGGAGTTCGAGTAAATGCATGGCGCCCACATGCATGGGCATTTCGGGCTTCTCCATGTAGAGAAAAGTGGCGTCCAGTCCGGACAGCTGTGGCATCGGCATGCAGGGTCTCCTTGCCCAGCATGGTGACGGTTTTCAGGGTGTGCGGGCGGCCAAAATGCTCAGGGTATGCCCCAGTTTTCTCTGGTTCAGCAGGCGGGCGAAGGTACTTCGTTGGGTTGCAAGAAGGCGAGGGCATCTGTACGCCAGTGCTGCAGCGCCGCGTAAAAGCCCTCCCACACGCAACCGTTGCAGCCGCGCCCGCAGCAGGTGGTGGGCTCGGGCGGTGGTGCGCGCAGGGCGGTGTCCAGCACGATGCCGCCTTGCCGCTCTGCCAGGCTGCGCAGGTGGGCGATGAGTGCCTGCGCTGTGGGCAGGTCGGCCAGCAGCAGTTGCGCAGGGTCGTGGCGCATGAAGCGCGGTTGCACTTTGCCGGCAAAGTGACCCGATTCGTTGAACATCGCGGCGGGCCGTACCCATAGCGTGCCATCGGTCAGGCCAGCGCTATAGAGTGGGCGGTAGAGCGTCATGCCTTGCAGGGTTTCGCTGCAGCGCACGGTGTCGACCACCTCGTACCAGCCGCCTTTGTAGTGGCGGTACAGGCCGGGGGCCGTGGCGTACAGGGCAGGCAGGTGCGGGTCGGTCACGGCGGGTTGGGGGTCAACGGCGCGCTGCGGCCACGGCCTGGCCCAGCCCGATGACGGCCATGGCGTAGTAGCTCGACCAGTTGTAGCGCGTGATGGCGTAGAAGTTTTCCGTGCCTGCCACGTAGCTGGGCAGGTTGTCGCCGTTTTGCAGTTCGACCAGGGCCAGCGGGCCGGTGTAGCGGGCGCCTGCCTCGTCCAGCACGGCGCCCTGGGCCTGCATGTTGGCGGCGCTGAAGGTGGGCAGGATGTCGGGCACCAGCAGTTCGTCGGTTTGCGCGGCGCTGCCGCCGGGCTGAACGCCAAAGTGTGTGGGCATGCCCGGTGTCCAGCCGTGCGCGATGAAGTAGTTGGCTACCGATCCGATGGCGTCTTGCGCGCTGCCATACAGGTCGATGCGGCCGTCGCGGTCAAAGTCCACGGCGTAACGCGCCCAGCTTGAAGGCATGAATTGGCCCAGGCCCATGGCACCGGCATAGCTGCCGCGCGGGGTGAAGGGGTCGGTGTCCGTGCGGTGCATGAGGCTCAAAAACTGCTCCAGTTCGCGCTGGAAGAATGCAGCGCGTTCCTGGGCGCGTGGGTGTTCTGCAGGAAAGTCAAAGGCCAGCGTGGCCAGCGCATCCATCACCCGGAAGTTGCCCATGTGCTGGCCGTAGATGGTCTCGACGCCAATGATGCCGACGATGATCTCGGCAGGCACGCCGTATTCGCGCTCGGCCTGCGCCAGTGCAGTGCTGTTGTCTTGCCAAAAGCGCACCCCGGCGCGGATGCGCACCGGCTCGATGAAGCGGTTGCGGTAGGCCTGCCAGTTTTTCGCTGTACCTTTGGCCGGTGGCAATACCAGGCGCGGCACCTGCGCCAAAAACCGTGCCTGGCCGATGGCCTGGCGTACCCACTCGCGGTCGAGGTCGCGGCGCTCGGCCAGGTCGTCGGCAAACTGCATC
>Ga0209063_1000739_pt1 | contig 19504 bp, 16 predicted proteins | sample KloWWTmeKNB19Kit_FD_187177 | JGI IMG/M metagenome (GOLD analysis project Ga0209063, IMG submission 187177) | Active sludge microbial communities from Klosterneuburg, Austria, studying microevolution and ecology of nitrifiers - Klosterneuburg... | ecosystem: Engineered > WWTP > Aerobic digester >... | reverse complement strand
AAAACCGGCTCTCCATCAAAAGTATTTCCTATGTAAATATTACCTAATCGTTCTTTTAAGTCTTTTAAATCAGTACACATACAAAGAATTGCCATAATTTCTGAAGCCGGTGTAATATTAAATCCATCCTGACGAGGAATGCCATTTGCAGTTCCGCCAAGACCTACAATAATATTCCGCAAAGCACGATCATTCATGTCCATTACTCGTTTCCAAACAATTGTTCGAGGGTCAATATTCAGAGAACGGGTTTTGCATTGCAAATTATTATCAATCAAAGCGGCTAAAAGATTATTCGCTTTTTCAACGGCAGAGAAATCACCTGTAAAATGAAGATTAATATCCTCCATTGGAATAACTTGAGAATAACCACCGCCTGCAGCACCACCTTTCATGCCAAACACAGGTCCGAGAGAAGGTTCCCGTAACACTGCAATTGCCTTTTTGCCTATAGCATTTAAGCCATCCGTTAGTCCAACCGAAATAGTAGTTTTACCTTCTCCTGCCGGTGTTGGAGTAATTGCAGTTACAAGAATCAATTTACTCTTATTCAAATTTTTATAGTCAATTAAGTGAAGTGGTAATTTAGCTTTATATTTACCATAATATTCTAAATCGTCATTAGAAATATTTAGTTTTGCAGCTATTTCTTTTATGTGATGAATGGGTGTTGCTTGGGCAATTTCGATATCAGAAAGCATATGATTTAATTTTGTGGTATCGAAGGTAAGAATATTGTATTTGTATAAGTATGATAATTATCAATTCTCTTTAATAAATATAAGTTAAACCAAAAACATAAAATTGATGCTAGATCTGTTTCTGAACAAAAAACATTTCTATTCTCAAATCCATAAAACATTTGATAATCAATACTAATTCCCCAATATATAGTTTGTGAATTGAATTTACCCAACAAACTTGGTGTTCTTTTATTAAAAAAGTTGAATAATTCGGCATTTCGGCATCATCATTGCTGCAACTTATAAAACCAAAGGCAAAATAGAATACTGTAATTTATTTTATTTAAGCTATTTAAAATTTTTGGTTGTAAAAATTAAAGCAACTTAAGTTTAAAAACATAACGATTTAAAAATGACTTTTGATTATTTATTGGTGACTACATGTCTTATTTTTGCTGTAAAAGATTTATATTTAAGCCTTTTATCAAATTTCATTTATGATGAATTACAACTATCATTTTCAATAGTTTATATTTTGAAATTTAATTAAAAACAATGAAAAAACTATTATTTTTATTTTGTCTTATTGGAATTTCAGGATTCAACTATTCTCAAACCATCACTATTAAAGATAAACAATCGGGAAAACCGATTGATTTAGTCACTTTGTCTAGTGAAGATCCAAAAGTATTTACCATCACAAACACCGGTGGCCAAGCTACAATTTCAGCTTTCAAAGGAGCTAAAAAAATAGAAATACGAATGCCCGGTTTTAAAACTGTAATTAAAAGCTATGCTGAGATTGAATCCGATGGTTTTGAAATACTATTAGAAGCCTCAAATTTAAACCTCGAGGAAGTGGTTCTTTCTGGTACAAGATGGAGGCAACTCTCCAGCAATGTTCCCTCCAAAATTATTTCTATTTCACCGGCTGAAGTGGCTTTACAAAACCCGCAAACAGCAGCAGATTTACTAAGTATTTCAGGTAAAGTATATTTACAAAAAAGTCAACAAGGTGGTGGAAGTCCAATGATTAGAGGTTTTGCATCCAACCGATTACTTTATACAGTAGATGGGGTGCGAATGAATAATGCTATTTTTCGGTCTGGTAATATTCAAAATGTAATTAACCAAGATCCTTTTACGATTGAAAACACTGAAGTACTTTTTGGCCCAGGTTCCGTAATTTATGGAAGCGATGCCATAGGTGGCGTGATGAGTTTTCAAACCTTGACTCCTCAACTTTCCTTAACGGATAAACCATTTATAACCGGAAAAGCGGTTACCCGAACTTCATCTGCAAATAAAGAAAAAACGGGACATTTTGATGTGAATGTTGGTTGGAACAAATGGGCAATGGTGACAAGTTTCAGTATTTGGGATTTTGATCATTTACGTCAAGGAAGTCATGGTCCGGATGATTATATCAAACCTTATTATGTGCAACGGCAAGACAGTATTGACGTAGTGGTAACACAGGATGATCCATTATTACAAATTCCTTCCGCATATTCTCAATTGAATTTAATGCAAAAAATTAGATTCAAACCTACTGAAAAATGGGATTTTCAATATGGTTTTCACTATTCAGAAACCTCAACTTATGGACGATATGACCGTCATAATAGGGTTAGAAACGGGACAGCCCGTTACGCTGAATGGAATTATGGTCCTCAAAAATGGATGATGAATAACCTGACTGTCAACTACAACGGCAATGCTAAACTGTATGACCAAATGACATTACGTCTTGCTCAACAATCGTTTGAAGAAAGTCGAATCGAACGTTCTTTAAATAATGATAATAGAAATACACAAACAGAAAAAGTCAAAGCCTATTCTGTTAATCTTGATTTTAATAAAGCAATAAATCAAAAGAATACTTTGTTTTACGGACTGGAATATGTTTTTAATGATGTTCATTCGAGTGGTTATTTAACCGATATTTCAACGGGTGAAAATACAACCGGACCATCACGTTATCCGCAATCTACTTGGAGCTCTATCGCTGCCTATGTGAATGATGAATTTAAAGTAACGAATCAATTATCGGTGCAAGCCGGTCTTCGATACAATTATTATAAATTGGATTCAGATTTTACAAATAATCTGGCTTTTTATCCTTTTCCTTTTGATTCTGCTAAAATCAATGATGGTGCCATAACCGGAAGTCTTGGAGCCGTTTACCGTACCTTAAATTCATGGGTTTTCAGTACTAATTTCGGAACCGGATTTCGATCACCTAATGTTGATGATGTGGGAAAAGTGTTTGATTCAGCTCCCGGAACTCTAACAGTGCCAAATCCTGATTTAAAAGCGGAATATGCGTATAATGTTGATTTAGGTTTTGCCAAAGTAATCAGTAATGTTATTAAAGTTGATGTTACCGGATTTTATACCATTTTACAAAATGCGATGGTAAAAAGAGATTTCCAACTTAATGGGGAAAGCAGTATCATTTATGATGGAGAAGTAAGTCAAATTCAAGCAGTCCAAAATGCCGCTAAGGCTAAAGTTTACGGTATTCAACTAGGTTTAGAAGTAAATCTTCCTGCCGGATTCAGTATTTCATCTGATTTAAATTACCAAAAAGGAGATGAAGAATTAGATGATGGCACAACGAGTCCGTTACGTCATGCAGTTCCCTTATTTGGAATGTCAAGTTTGAATTATAAAGCTGAAAAATTAAACTTACAATTTTATTCTTCTTATCAAGCTAAACGCAATTTTGAAGATTTAGCTTTCGAAGAACAAGGCAAAGATGAAATTTATGCAAAGGATGCTAATGGAAATAATTATTCTCCTTCTTGGTATACTTTAAATTTAAAAGGAATGTATGTTTTAACAAAAACCTTCAGTGTTAATGCCGGAGTTGAAAACATAACTGACCAACGTTATCGTTTATATAGCTCCGGTATTTCTGCTCCCGGAAGGAATTATGTTCTTTCGTTTAGAGCTGATTTTTAATTTTTTCAATTAGCTAAGCTGTGAAAAAGAGTTTAGCTGATTTTTATATATAATTAAAGTTTATTATTTATTTCCACTTACTATTTTAGAGATAATTCCCTTACTTGTTGTAAACTCAGCATATAAAACGCCTCCAATGTGAAGTACAATAAAGGCTACTAAATAATAAATAGATAGTACATGTATTTCTTCCATTGGTGTTTTTAAATTTTTAGGTCCGAGTTCAATAATTAATCCTGTAATTAATGAAATAGCCACACAAGTATAAAAAACCAAATACAAAGCATATTGAAATTTTGTTTTAAAAGAAAGTTCTTTATTAAATGGATTGGAAAACTTCATTTGTCCAAAGAAAGGTAGCACTAATCGAATACTGTATAATCCAACTAAAACATACCCAAGATAAATATGCCAATCCCACATGGGTTTTCTGATTTTTTTAGCAAGCAAAATTGATTGATCTTCTGACAAAGTTACATCGGTTGTTGCTAAAAAATTTTGAATAATTGCAGAAACATTGTTTTTATTCATCCATGTTAGTCGAAGAAAAATAGTAAGTAAAAGTAAAATCATACAGATAGCAATAGCCCAATGCATGATTCTGTAAATGGTAGTATAGGTTCTGTTTTCCATTAGATGTAATTATTTTTTCATTTTTAAAACACAATCAAAAGTACACAAGATTATTTAGTCTACTGCACTTTTATTCATAAAAAAACCCTACACAATTGCATAGGGTTAGAATTGATAAAAGATTACAGGTACTTAGTCTTTTACCTTGAATACTTTTGTTAAAATATCATCCATCAAACACCATTTGGTTAAGGATGATTGTAATAAATTGGCTCCCACAAAAGCAGTAAACCATAACCAATTGATGTTTACATAAATGGCTAATAAAATACTGATGAGGATAAATGTTCCTGCAATGCCGCGTACGATTCTGTTTTTCATTTTTTTAAGGTTCTAAGGTTCTGAGGCACTAAGGTTCTGAGGTTGGGAACTATTTTTAACTTAGTCCCTCAGTTCCTCAGCATCTTAGTACCTTTTATATAAATTTTTCTATATTAAATGTCGCTAAATGCACTTTTGATTTGGTTTCTAGTTCTTGGTTAAAAGACAAAATTAATTCATATAATTTTTCCAAATTTTCGATCGGAACGAATGCATAAAATGCGATGGACTCGTTCTCATTGTGTTCACTTCCAAACCAATTGGAAGCCAATGCTTCTTCTGATATATCTTTAAATCCGGTTACCTCCCGATACGAATAGGTTTTTACACCGGATTGTTTGAGCAAATGCTGTATCTCTCGTTTGAAAGAATGAACAGCGGTTATTAATACTAGTTTCATTTTTTTAAGGTTCTAAGGTACTAAGGTTCTGATTTTTTACTAATTACTATTAACTAAGGACTAAGGACTATTCACTAAAAACTAATCACTATTCTTCTCCCATTTTTTTCGCTCGGTGATGTAATAGATTAATGGCACCACAATTAAAGTTAATAACGTAGAAACAATTGCTCCGGCTACTAACGAGATGGCTAACCCTTGGAAAATGGGGTCGAATAAGATGATTGATGCTCCAATTACAACGGCTCCTGTGGTTAATAAAATGGGTGTGGTTCGCACTGCTCCTGCCTCGATGATGGCTTGTTTGAGTTCTATTCCATCATTCAATCGGATTTCGATAAAGTCGATTAGTAAGACCGAGTTTCGAACCATTACTCCCGCCAAGGCAATCATACCAATGAATGAAGTAGCAGTAAAGAAAGCCCCAAGAATCCAGTGACCCAATACAATTCCGACTAAAGAAAGTGGAATTGCCAACATCATCACAATAGGAGTTTTAAAGTTTTGGAACCATCCTACAATTAACATATAAATTACTAAAATTACCACTAAAAATGCAACCCCTAAATCACGGAATACTTCTAAGGTAATTTGCCATTCACCATCCCATTTTACAGTAAAATTGCTTTCATCAGAAGGTTGTTCCATGTATAATTCATTCACAGAATAACCTTTAGGTAGTTCCATTTTTTGTAATTTTTCTTCCATTCCCAAAATGGCGTACACCGGACTTTCCAAATCTCCCGCCATATCTGCGGTTACATAAACTACTCGTTTTTGGTCTTTTCTGTAAATTGTTTTTTGCAACTCGGTTTCGTTCACTTTCACCAAATCACTTACGGGAACTACATTACCTTGTGAACCTTTGATTTTTAGGTTTTGAATATCTTGCAACGATGTTTTATCTTGATCATCCAAAGCCATCACAATACCAACCGGATTGTTGGAACGCTCGTCATACAAATTCGTTACCGGCATTTCACGCAATAAATACGTTAGATTACCCACTACTTGTTGCGGAGCAATTCCATTTAACATGGCTTTTTCTTTATCCACTTCCAATTTATATTCCGTTTGAGCATCTTCCACCATCCAATCGATGTCCACAATATCAGGTGTAGTTTCCAAAATAGTCTTCACTTGTTTGGCCACTTTAATCTGCTCCGCATAATCGGGTCCGTAAATTTCTGCCACCAACGTTGATAATACAGGAGGTCCGGGTGGAACTTCAATAATTTTTACATTAGCACCATATTTTTTGGCAATCTTCTGCACTTCCGGACGAACAATTTTTGCAATGTCATGACTTTGTAAATCACGATCTTCTTTGTGCAACAAATTCACTTGAATGTCCGCCATATTACTACCTCCTCGCAAATCGTAATGACGCACCAAACCATTAAAAGTTATTGGAGCTGATGCACCAATATAATTTTGATAATCCACTACCTCTGGTACTGTTGAAAGATATTGAGCAATTTCTTTCGTAACGGCTGCGGTTCGCTCTAATGTAGTTCCTTCCGGCATATCAATTACTACTTGAAATTCGTTTTTATTATCAAAAGGCAACATTTTAACGGCTACAGACTTAGTGAAAAACATCAATACTGAACCGATTAATAAAATCACCGTAATACCCAACATCACCATACGTTTTTTTGAACTGTCTAAAAACGGACGCTCTAATTTGTTGTAGAGTTTATAAATACGGGAGGTTTCTAATCCTTGTTCTTCTTTGTGCTCTTGTTCCTCTTTTTCATGAAGTAAATGATACCCTAAATAAGGAGTTACGGTTAAAGCTACAAATAATGATAATATCATCGCAATAGAAGCACCTATGGGCATCGGACTCATATAAGGTCCCATCATTCCTGAAACGAAAGCCATGGGTAAAATCGCTGCAATAACAGTAAACGTTGCCAATATAGTTGGATTCCCTACTTCATTAATAGCATAAATAGCGGCTTGTTTGAACGGCAATCGTTTCATTTTGAAATGCCGGTGCATATTTTCGGCGATAATAATACTGTCGTCAACCACTATTCCAACAACAAAAACTAAAGCAAATAGCGTAATTCTATTCAAAGTATAACCCAATAAATAATAACTGAATAATGTCAAGGCAAAAGTTAATGGTACCGAGAAGAAAACGACTAATCCGCCTCTCCAACCCATTGCTAACATTACCAAAATAGTAACAGCTAAAATGGCTACACCTAAATGTAATAACAACTCTCCTACTTTATGTGAAGCAGTTTCGCCATAATTTCTGGTCACTTCTACATGCACATCGTCGGGAATTAGATTTGTTTTTAAATGCTCTACCCGTTCGATAATTTTATCGGAGATTTTCATTGCATCGGCACCTTTTACTTTTCCAATGGAAATCGTTACAGCTGCATATTCAGAAGGATTGGTACTGAATTTTTCATTAGCTTTTCCATAACCAAACGACACATAACTTTTTGCAGTGCCGGGTCCGTCTTGAACTTTTGCCACTTGTTTCAAATAAACCGGCATGTTTTGATTGACCCCTACCACTAAATTTTCAACATCTTCGGCTGTTTCCAAAAAACGTCCGGTTGTAATTAAATATTCTGTATCATTTTGCACAAAACTTCCGGATTGCGACGCACCATTATTCGCTTGAATCATTTGCATGATTCCCAACGCATCTACTTTGTTTTCGGCCATTTTGTCTTTATCTAAAATGACTTTTAACTCACGTGATCTTCCACCTATTTCTTTGGTTATGGCAACATCTTTTACTTTTTCAATTTCCGAAGTAACTTCTTCAGCCAGTTGCAGAATTTCAAAATCATCGTATTTTTCACTCCACAAGGTCAATCCCAACATCGGAACATCATCAATGGAACGCGTTTTCACCATAGGTTTATAAACGCCTTGTGGAAACAGATTCTCGTGTTTAGCTAACTCATCATAAAGCTTTACATAAGAACGCTCAATATCTTCACCTACAAAGAATTGCACAATAATCATTGCTTGACCATTCATGGCCATACTGTGCAAATGTTCCACTCCTTTGATATTGGCTAAAACTTTTTCTAACGGTTTAATGACCCTACTTTCTACTTCTGCCGGAGTAGCTCCCGGATAACCAATCATTACATCGGCCATTGGTACATTAATTTGTGGTTCTTCTTCTCTTGGAATGAGAAATGAACTATAAACGCCTATCACCATCAAAGCCACCATTAATAAAATGGTCAGTTTAGAATTGATGAAAAAATTGGCTATTTTTCCTGAGATACCTTCTTGCATAATTAAATTGTTTAAAAGTTTAAGGTTTAAAAGTTTAAAATTGTTGCTTCAAACTCCAAACTGAACACTACGAACTGCTTACTGAACACTCACTTTTGCTCCGTTGAACAATTTTCCTTCTGAAGAAACGATATAAGGTTCATCGGCGTTTAAACCTGATAATACCTCTACTTTATCACCGTAGGTTTTGCCGATACGTAACCAACGTAAAATGGCTGTATTGTTGGCTATTGTATAAACACCGGTCAGTTGACCTTGACGAACTAAAGCCGTTTCGGGTACTAAAACCTGTTCACTTTTTACAGTTGTTGTGGTTTTCTTTTCGATTGGAAATTGCACATTGACAAACATTCCTGATAAAATAGTTGTATCCATTTTATCTAAAGTAACTTTCACTAAATATTGACCACCTGTATTTTTGGCCGACAAACTTACTTCGGATACTTTTCCTGAAACTTGTTTGTTTTGCGATTTGATAATCACATTGACAGGCATTCCGTTTTTGATATTTGAAATATCACTTTCAGAAACCATTGCAGTTACTTGTAATTTAGAAACACCTTCAACACTGACTAATGGCATTCCGGGATTCGCCATATCGCCTTCTTTTACAAAAGAATTGGTTACTGTTCCGCTAAAAGGTGCTGTGATATTGGCATAATTAAATTGAGCTATTACTTCATTTCGCATTTGTTTAGCTCCTTCTAATCCGGCTTTGGCCATTTCAAAACGAGCCGTCATATCATCTAACTCTTTTTGTGAAGCACTTTGTTGATTAAATAAAGCTATAAAACGATCGTAATCTTTTTTGGCATTATTGTATCCGGCAGTTGCTTGTAAAATAGAAGCATCAACCTGGGCTTTCTTCGCTTGCAAATCTGAATTGTTGATACTCACTAATAATTGTCCGGCACCTACTTTTTGTCCTACTTTTACATGGACTTTCGTTACATATCCCATCATTCGGGTACTCACGTTAGCACTATTTTCTGCTTCAATTTTACCACTGGCAGTTACAAACGGACTGTTCGTATTTTCCACTGTTCCACTCACTTTAACCGGAATGGCTACTAATGTTTTGGTTTCTTTTCTATCACTCCCACAAGAAATAAGTAAAGAAAGTGAAAGTGTCAATATTGGTATGATAAACTTTTTCATAGGTTTTATTTAGTTAAAAATTGGATGTATTGTTTAGTAAAATTATATTCGAAAACGGATTGCAAGAATTCTAATTCTTTTTGAGCTAATTGAGTTTCATCAGTTAATAAATCTGTAGTTTTCTCTAAGCCTTGCGTAAATCTGTTTTGACGAATTCTGTAGCTTTCCTGAGTCTGTTCAAAGGCCAATTTAGTTAAACTTACTTTGTTTTCAGCATCTGTTAATTGACGAGAAGCTTTGTTAAGTTCTAACTGACTTTGTTTTTTATATTGTTCTGTTTCCGCTTCTGATTTTTGAAATTCTGCTTTTGATTTTTCAAGTTTTCCAATGGATTTATAACCATCAAATAGGTTCCAAGATAATTGTGCCCCAACAGTGTATCCGCTTGCTCCAAACTGAAAAATCTCCGTATCATATAATTCATAAGCCCCAAAAGCATTCAAACGAGGTAAAAAAGCCATTTTACCTGATTGCATCATTTGCTTATAAGCTTCTGATGATTTTTCCATAGCAAGAATGTCTTTTCTATTTGCAGTAAATCCTGACGACATACTTGTTATAGAAATTTCATTTTCCAAAACTTCAGTAGGTTTATAAATACCACCTTTAGTATCTTCATTCAATAAAAAAGCTAAATAATCCGATGCATTTCTAACATTACTTTTGGCATACTGCAATTGGTTTACAATTTCATTCACTCGAACTTGAACAGCTAATAAATCTGTTTTTTGAAGCATTCCTTGTTTAAAATAATTTTCAACCAATTTTAAATTAGATTTTGCTGTAGCATCAGCCTTTTCAAAAACCTGAACAGCCTTGTAAGCTAACTGTAATTGCATGAATGCTTTATTCACTTCAAGTTCCAAATATTCTTTGGTTCTTTCCGTTTGCAATTGAAATGCTTCAATTTTAGCTTTTGCAGCCTTTCTTTCATATAATCCATCTGCATTTAGAATTGGTTGCAACACTTCAATCTTAGTGGCATAATTCTGCGTTTGACTTGGATCATTTAAAAGAGCCGGATTAAAATCGGAAGCCGTTAAAATTTCCTGATTTAATTTTGAACCAAAAGCCATCAATGGATTAGTGGTTGAAATAGCTGTATGAGAGGCAGAAATGTTGGGCAAAAAGAGAGAATTAGACTGACGATAATCTGAACGGGCTGATTCAACCGATTTGTTTGCTATTTTGAGTTGTAGGTTTTGATCGGTCATTTTTTGTACAATTTCCGATTTGGAAATTTGTATAGTATCCTGACCAAATACTGAGAAGGCAACTAGTAAACTTCCCGTAATAAAAATTTCTTTTATTCTTTTCATAATTTATTTACTGAATTATGATGCAAATTTAAATCGCAAAAAAAGCCTAGGAAGTAACAAATGTTACAGTGTGAATGATGCATCAAAAAAAACAAGCATTTCTTTTCAAAAATGCTTGTTTCAACAATCAATAACAATCATCAAACCTCCATAAGATGATATTAGGCTCGGGTGCCTCCGTGACCACCCGCCACAATTTTTAAAATTCGAATGTTTAAATAAATGAATTTAAAAAACTGTAAAATAGGATTCTGCATTTTTCGTTTTTGCGAATTGGAAATTCTTTGCATATTTATATTTTTTAAACTGAATTATTTTCAGCTATTACTAATTATTTTACTCAGGAATTAACCACCAAAACGGTTTCATTTTTGCTTTATATAAAAAAGCATAATGTAACGAGAGTTTCACCCAATGTCCAGCTAGACCAATATCACCAAAGGTTTTATTAATATCTCTTCCACTTGTGTCGGGATATTTTTTATAATTGGGTACAATTGGATAGGTTGTGATGCTTACTCCACTCCCTTGTGTCATTCCATAACCGGCAGAAGCAATACATGCTGCTCCCATATTTCCCAACGAACCTTTGTGATGTAACGAAATTTTACCTGATTTAACTGAGTCAATAATATTATCTGCAACTAATTTGGCCGTAATTCCTGAAGGCATACCTGTTCGCGGTGGTGAAGGAAAAATTTCGGTACCATTTTTACTTTTTCTAGGTCTGGAAATAGAATGAGGTGGAGCGAAAGCAATTCCCGGTGCAAAAATGTTGGGATAACTTGGGTTTTGATAGGTTTCCGGCCAATCCTGAACGGTCCATTCTTCATAAGGTCTAGGAGTATAATCGGCATCAACAATCATAAAACCTTTAAATAATTTATCGGTGATATCTTTGTTTTCCTTATCATATGCTTTAAATCCATGACCGGAAAAAGCGGGAATCAACATGGCAAAATCAAACGTTTCTGTTTTAATTTCACCTTCTAAATTTTCGTATTCTACTAGTCCTTCTTCTACTTTTCGAACGCCGGCACCTAAAATCCATTTGATATCACGGTCTTCAAAAATCATTTCAACCATTTCACAGGATTTCATGTTGATACCTCCATAATCTAAAAGCATTCCATCCATTCCAAAATCACCTAATTTATATTCATTGGAAATCCAGGTAATTTCAGCTTTATCACGCACACCAAATTTTTGCAATTCTTTTTCAACATTTAATATATATTCAAAAGCTGCACCTTGACAAGTTGCTTTCGCGTGTCCGGTTCCAATAAGAATTTTAACTTTGGTATCACTTTTTTTAATTTGATTAATTAATATATGCAAAGCATCAGAAGCATGAATCGCATGATCATAAGTACAAACCGAATACGCTTTATTAGTTCCCGGATTCAGTCCTTCGGTCATATCAAATGCTAATTTGGGTCCGGTTGCATTAATCAAATAATCATAGGTCACTTTTTCCTGTTTACCCAAATTATCCCCGTAAACACCTTCTACTAATACAAAAGGTTTAGTTTCTGTAACATCACCTTCCGGATGAAAAGAAACCACTTTTGATTGTTTGTAACCAATACCTTTTCGTTTGTATAATGGTTCTAAGGGAAATGTGACATCTTTAGGTTTCATTCGACCAATTCCAACCCAAATATTAGAGGGAACCCATTGGTAATTTCTATTTGGAGAAACTACTAAAACCTCATGTTCATTGGATAACTTTCTTCTTAAATGAGCAGCAGCAGTATGTCCTGCAATTCCTGCTCCGAGTACAACTATTTTTGACATATTGATTCTTTTGATGATTCAAATGTAGATTATTATATACCGAACGAAAGCAACATATGTTACATAACACCTAATAAAAACCAATAAATCAAAGTCAATAATTTTACTTTAATTTATTGGTTTTAAAGTTACAATCTAAATTTAATTAGCTCCTCTTCTGTTTTTGCCTTGTCTCCATCCATTCCATTTTGGGAAACCATTATCATCTCTTAATTCTAAAACAGAATCCTCTTTTTCAATAGTTTTAGCAATAATAGCAGGTTTATTTTCATAAGTTACTTTTGAACCATTAACAGTTATAGCATCACCTTTAGCAATTTGAACATCTTGATTATCTAAAAACCATTCAGGTCCAAGGTGAACAGAAATTGTTTCCTTTTTATCTGTTTTCATTATTAGATGAATTCCATTTGACATTCCTTTTTCAGGAATTATTTTTTCAACCTTTTCAACCGTTCCTTTTAATTCTACAACAGTAGAAATATTATACATTGTGTTGTAATTGGTGTTTGTACACCAACCACCACTTCCCCGTTGTGCCAATCCTGCGAATGGCAACAGCAAAAAGAATAAAACCCATAATTGAATTTTAAAATTTTTCATGATTATAATAATTTAAATTTGTGATTATTCACATCTTTAAAATTACAATTTAAAGTAAGCTCAAAACATGATAAATATCATACTTAACAACTCATTAACAATAACTTAAATAAAAAAGTTGTTATACTTAAATTATGAAATTGATTTCATTTTTGGCAGACAATTTCGATGATAAAAGGATGAAATTTCATTCCTTAATTTGTCTTTTTATAACTCCAAACTGCGAGTCCATTAATAATGAAAGCATAACCAAAAAGAATAAAAAGGTGTTGTTTAATTTCGGGGAAACCGGATCCTTTTAAAAGAACCATACGCATCACTTCTACGAAATAGCGTATCGGATTTGCAAGCGTAACATTTTGTGCCCATTTTGGCATACTTTCAATGGGGGTAAACAACCCGCTCATCAAAATAAAAATGACTGTAAAAAACCAGGCAATAAACATGGCTTGTTGCTGTGTCTCGGTAAAATTGGATATAAAAAGTCCTATTCCTAAAATAACAAGTAAGTAAACCGATGTGAAAAAGTATATCAAACCAATATTTCCCAACATGGGCACTTTAAATATAATTTTTGCGATGATTAATCCAACCGTTAAAATAACTAAACCTAATACCCAAAATGGAAAGAGTTTTCCAATAATAAATTGGTACTTTTTTATGGGTGTCACATTTATTTGTTCCAACGTTCCCATTTCTTTTTCACGGACAATATTCATAGAAGATAGAAATAACGTGAGCATGGTTACCAACAAAACTAAAATACCTGGAACCATATACGTTTTATAATTCAATGTTTCATTATACCAAAAAGACGGTATCGTTACTATATTTTTGAGTTGCACATAAAAACCATAATTATATTGAACAAGTTGTGGTTGAATGGATTGGTTATAACCGGCAATGATTTGCGAAATATACACATTCATAATTCCTGCGGAAGCTCCATCTATTGCATTAATACTGACGGAAAGAGTAGTTCCTCTATTTTTAATCAGGTCTTTTTCAAAATTAACCGGAATTTCAAGAATCACATCTACATTCCCTTTCTGCATTTCAGCTACAGCTTTATTTTTTGAAGGAAATTCATCAATTATTTTAAAATAGTCAGAAGCTTTAAATTTTTCAATAAGTTCTCTGGATACTTTTGAATGATCATTATCCACAAAAGAAAAAGGTATATTTTTTACTTCAAAACTTGCGGCATTTGATAAAATCAATAATTGAATCAATGGTAAAACAAAAATAATCGGCAACATCCCTTTGTTTCGAAAGATCTGTTTGAATTCTTTTTGGATAATGAAAAGGATTGTTTTCATAATTTAAATTTTATTCTAATCTGATTTTATATTTTTTTATGCTTAAAACAATAAAAAAAGCAGTCATTCCTACTAAAATCAATGTTTCTTTCCAAAGTACATTCAATCCCACTCCTTTCAATAAAATGCCTTTAATGATAATAATAAACCATTTAGCCGGAATGATGTTGCTAATGATTTGCATTGGCAGTGGCATACTGGATATAGGAAAAATAAAACCGGAAAGTATGATTACAGGCAACATTAATCCAAATAATGAAATCATCATTGCCGTTTGTTGCGAATTGGAAACAGTTGAAATGAGAATCCCCAGCGAAAGTGCCGTAACTATAAAAAGAACACTTTCAAAAGCCAACAAAAACAAGCTCCCTTCGATTGGCATTTTAAATACAAAAAATCCTAAAGAAACAATTACTACCGCATTTATAATGGAAAGAAAAATATAAGGAAACACCTTTCCTATGATCACCTGAATTGGTTTTAATGGAGATACCAAAAGAATTTCCATCGTGCCCAATTCCTTTTCACGGGTAATTGAAATAGAAGTCATCATGGCAGAAACCAACATTAAAATAACCGTCATCACCCCAGGAACAAAGGTAAAAACACTCTTTAACTCGGGATTATAATACAATTGCGTTTGACTTTGAATATGATTGATGGGTTGGTTATTTTTATTGAGCTCAACAATATATTTCTGTAGAATTGCATGAACATAATTGGTAATTGTATTGGCCATATTTGGGTCTGTAGCATCTGATATCACTTGAACTTTAGAGTGATTTCTAGTTTGAAGATTTTTACTGAAATCTTTTTCAAAAACCAATACTGCTTTGACACTTCCTTTTTTAAAAACGGCTTCAATTTGATTCTCCGTAGTTAATTGTTGTTCGATTTTGAAATACGGAGACGCACTGATTTTAGAAATAATTTTTTGTGTTTCAGAGTCTTTTGATTGATCTAAAATGGCAATGTTAACATTATTTATTTCATTGGTTATCGCAAAACCAAATAACATAATTTGAGCTATCGGCATCCCGAAAAGTATAAACATCGAACGCTTATCACGAAAAATGTGATAAAATTCTTTTGTAACGAAACCAATAAATCTTTTCATTTTACTTTACTTTTATTCGACGTTTCGTGCTAATTTTAAAAATACGTCATTCATGGAAGCAACATTGAATTGTTCTTTTAATTTTTTGGGCGAATCCAATGCTTCAATAACCCCTTCCACCATAATGGAAACCCGGTCGCAATATTCCGCTTCGTCCATGTAATGCGTTGTCACAAAAATAGTTGTGCCTTTATTTGCTTCTGCATAAATCATTTCCCAAAACTGTCGTCGGGTGATTGGATCTACTCCTCCTGTAGGTTCATCTAAAAATACAATTTGAGGTTCGTGGAGCAAGGCAATTGAAAAAGATAATTTTTGTTTCCATCCCAAGGGTAATGAGCCTACCAATTTATTTGCAACATCTTGTAGTGACAACTCAGTGAGCAAATCATTCATCTTCAATTTGATGTTCTTTCTTGATAAGCCGTAAATTCCACCAAAAAAAGTAATATTTTCTTTGATAGTTAAATCGTCATACAATGAAAATTTCTGACTCATATAGCCAATGCTTTTCTTGACCGATTCTGTGTTTTCAACCACATCATAACCCGCTACAACAGCTTTACCAGATGATGGTTTTGAAATACCGATGAGCATTTTTATAGCCGTTGTTTTTCCTGCACCATTGGCTCCAAGAAAACCAAATATCTCACCTTTATAAACGTCAAATGAAATACCTTTCACCGCTGTGAACGTTCCGAAAGTTTTGGTTAGATTTTGAACGGTAATTATTTTTTCTTGATTCATTTTATTCTCAATTATAAATCCATAAAAATATCTTCAATGGTAGGTTCAATCGCTAAAATTTCTATCTTTTGATGATTTTTAGAAATCAAATAATTGTTCAAATCTTGTGAATGAAAGTCGCTTTTTTCATCGATGTAATGAATAAATTCTCCAAAAGCATATACGCTGTGCATGGTTGGATACGCCTTTAAATCTAAAATTAATTTATGTTTATATAAAGAACTTACCGCATAAATAGTTTTATCAAATTCTGATATAATCGCAGCCGGAGGATTAATTTTTAAAATTTTTCCTTTTTGAATTAAGGCTATTCGATCACAAAGCGAAGCCTCATCCATGTAGGGAGTTGAAACTAAAATAGTAATCCCTTTTTGTTGTAATCGTTTAAGCATTTGCCAAAATTCTTTTCGTGAAACCGGATCAACTCCAGTGGTAGGTTCGTCTAAAAAAAGTACTTTTGGAGCGTGAATTAACGCACAACACAACGCTAATTTTTGTTTCATACCGCCTGATAATGCTCCGGCTTTTCTGTTTTTAAAAGGTTCAATTTGAAAGTAGATATCTTTGATGAGTTCATAATTCTCGGCAATTGTTGTTCCGAAAATAGTGGCAAAAAAATTCAAATTTTCTTCAACAGTCAAATCCTGATATAATGAAAATTTCCCGGGCATATAACCTACCGAATTTCTGATGGATTTATACTCTTTTACTACATCAAAGCCAAGCACTTTAGCTTCACCAAATGATGGAATTAAAAGTGTGGTTAACATTCTGAAAATTGTTGTTTTACCTGCACCATCGGGACCAATTAATCCAAAAAGTTCCCCTTCTTTTACTTCAAAAGAAATAGCATCAACCGCTTGTAATGATTGATAGGACTTGGAAATATTTTGAATTACTATACTCATTAATCGCTATTTTATTAGTAAAAAGTTACTTTCCTCTTGAGCATCAATCCAATGTTTGACGTCTTGTTTAATGGCAACATAATCGCCATTGGTTAAAAGAATTTTTAAACCTGTTTCATCATTGTATAGAGCTTTACCCGAGATGCAAACCAATAAAGCCGGTACTTTTGAAACATGTTCTGCCAATTGTTCGTTTTTTTTGATTTGTAACGATACTACTTTCGCCTCTGTTGGTTGAAATAATAGATGGGTCTGAACAGCCTTGTCTTCTGTATGTAAATTTTTTAAGTTCATAGTATTTGATTTTAAATTTGTTTGGGAAATTTTGCAACCAATTACTGTGATTGCAATAGTTACGATTACTACTAATTTTTTCATGATTTACAGATTTACTTGAGCCATAGTTCACCAGGCATACCAATTTTTAAACTTCCGTCGTTTTTTACCAATACTTTCACCGCATATACTAAATTCACACGTTCTTCTTTGGTTTGAACAATTTTAGGCGTAAATTCTGCCTCTGCTGCTATCCATGAAATAACTCCAGAATAGGATTTTGAATCTTTTGAACTGTCAATTTTTACATTTACTTTCTGTCCTATTTTTACAGAAGCTAATTGTCTTTCGCTGATATAAACCCTCAACGTCATTTCAGAAATATCAGCAATTTTATAAAGCGGTTTTCCAAAAGAAGTTACTTCATTCGGTTCGGCATATTTTACTAAAACAGTGCCTTTGATTGGATTTACAATTTTACATTTCTGAATTTGATCATTCATTTTTTTAATTTGAACTTCTAATGATTCTATTTCATTAATGATTGGTGCATTTTGAGTTTCTACACTTTTCATTTGTTCTTGAAGTACATTTACTCTTCCGTCAATTTCATCTACTTGACGTTTGGTGGCAGCATTTTCAGCAAACATATTATGAATTCGATTTTTTTCAATTTGCATCGTTTTCAACTGTTCTTGCAACACCTTTTGCTGTGATAAAACATTGGCAGATTTTGAATAAACTGTATTTTTCGAGGCTATCAATTGCTGTTTTGCAAAATACAATTGCATCGTATCTATTAAGCCTACTTGTGTTTTGGGGGTCAATAAATCACCTTCTTCAAGGTTTAGAAATTCAATTTTTCCATTTGCTTCCGCAGAAATGGTTACTTCGGTTGCTTCAAAATTTCCATAGCCATCGGCTTTTTCATCGTTTCCATTACAAGAAAACAAAACCGTTAGTGAGAGTAAGACTAATTTTTTCATATTAATATCCTTTGGTGATTTGATAATTCGCTTTTGCCAATTCTAATTGAATTTCATGTACTTTTTGATTGATTTTTGCTTCATATAAATTGGTAAAATCAATAATATATTCAGACGAAGTAATCACTCCATTTTTGAGTTGTGAATCAGACGATTTCAATACATCCATTCGCAATTGAATAATTTCATTATCCGATATCAAAATAGACTCTGCTTTTGCAATTTCATTTTCAAATTCTTGCAATTGCATTTGTGCATTCAATTGAAAGGTTTCCTTTTCAGAAGCTACTATTTCTTTTGAAACCGTTAGTGCTTCTTTTTCAGACTTCGTTTTATTCCAATCAAAAATATTCCAATTGGCACGAATTCCCAACATATAAAAAGGCTGAAATGAATTATCAAGCATATTCAAACCCGGATTTCCATAACCTGCGAACCCAAAAGCATTGATTTTAGGAAACAGATTTTTAGTCAAAACAGCAGCTGATGTTTCAATTTGTTCGGTTTGTAAATCATATAGCAACAATTCAGGTCGTAAACTTTCTTTATTCAATTTATTCGTAATCTCAGGTTTTTCTAAAATGGTTGCACTGCTTATAGGTGAAAAAGTTAAAGAGGACAAATTTTGAAGTAACTTGATTTTTTCTGAATTTATTTCTGTTAATTGTTGATTTAATTTCAAGTTTTCGGCTTCTAATACTTTTTCTGACGACGGAAGAATAGCTCCAAACTTTACACCGGTTTTAATTTCATTTATTTTTAAAACTAGTTGTTCTTGTTTTGATTTTAAAATATTTTCGCGTTCCTGAAGCACTAAAATTGAAAAATAATAGTAATTGATTTTAAATTTCAACTGATAAAGAGCAACTTCAACTTGTTGTTGTTGTGTTTTTGTTTGTGCCTCTTTTAATTTAGCATTTGCATCAATTAAGCCACCATTATAAATCAATTGATTGACGTCAACTGTTGTTCTATATTGATCATTATT
>Ga0209063_1000738_pt1 | contig 19525 bp, 28 predicted proteins | sample KloWWTmeKNB19Kit_FD_187177 | JGI IMG/M metagenome (GOLD analysis project Ga0209063, IMG submission 187177) | Active sludge microbial communities from Klosterneuburg, Austria, studying microevolution and ecology of nitrifiers - Klosterneuburg... | ecosystem: Engineered > WWTP > Aerobic digester >... | reverse complement strand
GTTATGCAGTAAATCTAAGGGATTCTATGAGGAAATCTCAGGTGAATTCTTTTAAGTTGTATTCCTATCGTAACGTCTTTAATGACGGCGACGATAGGTTCCATCCAGGCTTTAAAATCAGGAGAACGTTGCTTGTCTTAACAAAGACTAAGCCGTTCCACAAAAGATATATCCCGTTAACCGGGGAAGAGATACAGTCACTCCATCTCAAAACTACCAAGTGTTACCTCACAACGGCAGACAACCAGCAGGCCAAGCGTTACAATAACGCTCGCACTGGCGAATTGATACTGCCTAAAGAAAATGTGGCCCCATTATTGCCGTTATTAAAAATTTCACCATTTTCAACTCAATTATCTATGTCTGATCAGACTAAAGTAACCCCAGCTGCGGGGAAAGCAGCTCTTATCCACCTGCTTACCATGGCTTCGGGCGTCAGCCGCGCCCTGTTGGTAAATCCAACCGTTGACGCGTTTCCAGACGCCGACACTGGCGAGGAAATTACACCTTGGCTTGCCAAAATCAATGCCCAATTGGCGACCCCCATTACTGCCGACGACGTGTTTGGGCATTTCTCCAATTTCCTGTCAAAAGGAGTGGATGAGGCAGCCAAGCCTTTCTGGGCCATCATTGAGGGCCCGTGCACCATTGCCCACGTAAGGGGCGTGAGTGACATCCTCACGAAGGAATTGGCCGAGAGCAAGACCGTCAATTTCAATCCGACGGCTTTCACCGAATGGTTTGAGAAGCAGACGGATCAAACACAGGCACTTGCCATTGTTTACCAAGCCGCTTTTGGTGAGGGCGATGACCAAGCCATTGCAGTAATGGAAATCGGCTCAACGCTACACGTTGCAGCCGATCCCGCTGATGTCGCTGCCGCTCTGCAAACCGCCGTGGAAAACGCTCAACCCGCAGCCGCAACAACCGAAGGCGTGGTTAACGCCGAAACTACCGCCGCCGAAGCTGCAACAACTCCTGAAGTCGTGGCCGAGACCACAGCCCCCGATGCTGCGGCCATTCCCGCTACTCCGGTTGCCGAAGCATCCGTTGTTGAAGAGGTTGAAACCCAGGATGGTGGGACAGCCATTCAAGCAATCACCGACCAGTCCGCTCTTCTGCGTGCTGCAGCGGGTGCAAATGCCGCCAATGCCAAGACGTTCCGTGCGATTGCGCAGGTAACAACGGGACTTTCGCAAATGGCAGAGGCCGCCGCTGAACAAGCGGAGCAGGTGAATGCCGTACTTGCAGCCGCAGGTGTCTCCAATGTGGTTGAAATCTCCGCAACCGCAACCCCGGTCGAAGAACCGGCAGCCGCGTAAGACATTCCTTGGCGGAAAGACTTTAATCCCTTAGTTTGATCAGACTACCCATCGCAAAAGAGCGGGCGGGTAGTTATTTTGCAACCTTGCAACTAACATCCAATATGGATTTCAAAATTTTGATTGACAAGCTGTTGGAAGACACAGTCATAGGAACAGGTGTGTTATACACCGACCAGCCGGTCGTGCCTCGTCAGAAAGAGCAGTACCCATGGTACCCGTTCAACGGCTCACTATTCCTTCAACGTAAAGGAGAGACCTTCGTTGGAGTTGTGGCAATGAAAGATGGTCGAAAGATTATCGTTCAGCTTGACAGCGCCATCCAAACAGCTTTGAGTAACCTGCCCAGTGGCATCAGTACAGAGCAGCTGTGCATATACGGCGGACTCACGGTTCGTAAGAGCCGCGACTCCTATTACTTCGAGGCGGCTGCCTCCGGGGTAAAGGTATCGCCTCGATTCATGCTCAATACCAAAATGTCAGTGGCTAATTCGATGCAGATCTCTATTCGTGGGACTGGTACCGCAATATCGAGCAAAGTACGAGTCTACGAGCACATGCTTAACGGGAGACTCGCACACCGGTACGAATCCCCAAATGATAAGTTAGTGACTGTCAACGGGCATACTTTCAGTCGTAAACAGGTGACCGACTGGCTTGAGGCCAGTTTGCAAGATTACTGGGTTGGATGTAAGACCGAAAAGGACGTGTGGAGCGTACCCCCTGCATATTGGGGCACAGACGTAAAAACAGATATGCGGTACGTAGTACTTAGCCAGTACTGGGATGTCGCCAAACAACTGGCCGGAGACGCCGGAGTAAAGTTTAATGTGCCAGAACCAACCCTCGATTTTGAAGGGTTCTGGAGTAAATATGAGGTGAGTCCTCCGCCACCGGCTGTAACACCCACTCCCTCCGTGATTCTCGTAATTCCTACCGTGAAGGCTTCATTGCCGCCCATACCGAAAGTAGCCGTACCACCACTTGTTGTGGTACCGGTACTAAAATAATTGAAACCAAGCTAGCGTACTTCTTGAAGCTCTTCTGGAGCCTAAGGGGGTACGTTCAGTTTTTAACTATTGCCTATAATATGGAAAAAATCCAAGCGCCCCTGTCTTACGCAGTTTCAGTATACATAGGAGGAGGTAGCTACAATGAAACCTCTACTCCAGATCTAACGTTTATTCGCTACTCTTTGGAGGAAGCTAAGAAGTTAGAGGAGCAACTTTACGATCTGAAGTACTCTATGGACCTAACCTTAGATGACGACGAGTTAAACGTGCACGTATGCCCCATCACTCCGAGTAACTTAAATCCTCTCGACGTACTCCGCAAGGAATTAGAAGACGAGGGATATGTTGAGGATGACGACGAGGATGAAGACTAAAAATTATGTTCCGAGTTTATATCGTGCTCTTCGCAGCCTACCTACTGTTTAGACAAGGTAAAAATGAGGAGCATTCGCAGTTTGTCAGTTATAAGTCTCCGGCTGCTAATCCACAGGCAAGTGTATTTGACCGTTTATGTGAGTTCTACTCGCTTAATGGCATTAGATTTGCTGAGGTAGCTGTAACCCAATCGTACTGGGAGACAGGAGGATTCGAGTCGTTGATTTACGAGGAAAACAAAAACCCTTTTGGAATGAAGTTCAACCAAAGGGGCTTTGCAGTCAAAGTAAACAGGGGGCACGCATCCTATCCAAACCAGATTGCGGCGTTGAAAGATTACGCAGCTTGGCAGAAGGATAGGATAAGAGCCTTTGAGCAGAAGTTTCATAAGATAAGAACTACTGAAGATTACATTAACATGTTAGATTCAGTGGTAATTAGAAGGAAACTATACAGATACGCCGAAGATCCGAATTATACTAAAAATATAAGGAAGTTACTCGGCGAACTGAGAAACTTATAAAGACAGACAAATCGTTGCGTAGTCGTTTGCTCCTGTGACTACGTTTATCATCTTTAGGAGTAACCTAGCTGCCTTTGATTCTTAACTTGAGGTACCACCAGAGGGAATTTACTTTGTATTTATACATTGTGATAGTACTCCTGGCTAATAGTTGAGATGACGAGGCAGCTTTTTATTTACTTATTTATGGACGTTTTGGTAGGCCCGCTAATGTTATTGGCGGCAGTAATCATTATCGCATTATTAGTGGCATACTCCCACTATCGCAGTGAAAGATTCAAAAAGAATCAGGGCAGGGCCAACGCCATCATCAGCATCAATAAAAGCCTTGTTAAGCAAGGTGAACTTGATGGTGACACGGCGAAGTTCTTGATGGACACGGCGAAGTTCGTAAACATAAACTATAGACATGCTAATTGGGCGTACGAAGAGTTTATGCGGCGACTTACCGCAAACTTCAAAACAGTAACCCAGTTGGTAGAAAACCTATCGTCCTATAATGGGGACGAATTGGAATCAGCAACAGAAACATTTGAAGTAGAAAACGATGAGGGAGTAAAGTTCTTCCTCAAATTACAGAAAAACAGAACCAGTTTCAAACGTACAGATAAGGACGGCCTGTCTGTACCACGAATGAAGGCTTCATTCGACGTAAGCGCGGATGTAGCCGAGGATGGGTATATAAACCTCATCTTCGCGGCACAAACAATAGTACCTACGCAGATCTGCAAAGATGAATGCGCATCAAATTATACTACGTTGCTGCACAAATGCCTGGAAGCATCCAAAATAGAGTACGTATCCACGCCAAGGGAAGACAGAGAGGACGAATTGACCACGTGGCACCTTGTGAGCCAAGGTATCGCGGGTTTAAACTTCCGACCTTACAGAGAGACCCCAGCTATTGTTACCCCGACGAAGCTGAATGCTTCCTATGAGGCAGTTCATCTGGAGTTTATGGGCGAGGAGTACAATGTACCTATGGCAGAACTCCTTCCGATGATTCGTCAGCAGCTATTAAACGGACAGAACGTGACATTGTTTGGCTCGACAGGCACAGGTAAGTCGGCATTGATCGACAATATAGTGACAAATATGGGCATTGCGATTGTCCGCCTCAACTCAGAGGTGATTGAGATGCTCAATTCCGCAGACGCGAAAGACAAACTTGTCGATTTTTGCTCCACAAGAGAGCATGTTTTCTTTATTTACGACGAAGCCCAGGAGGCTGCGGGGAACAGCACCAAAACTCTCAAGTTAATGTCCCTCATGGAAGGCGATCTTAAGAAGCTGTGCCCGTCTATCATCGCAGTCATTTTGGCATTGAATGCCAAAAAAGAGGACGTCTTACCGGATCTTATCCGCGTTGGCCGAGGTGGTATGCTACTGGATTTGGGGCCCCTATCTCCCAATAAGGCACGCAGCCTCACCAATATTCTCGTGGAAGAAGGGAAGACTATAGACAAGCCAGCCCTTGAGAAAATCCTCAAGGAGAAGGACAATGCAACTCTTGCGGAGACCTACGGAACAGTAGTAACGCCCGAAATTGGCGTAATCATCCAGAAAAAATTGGCTGCCTATAAGGTACCTAAAGTACTAAAAGTACCAGAAGTGAAGAATGCTCCCAAAAAGTAAAGAAATACAGAAGATAATAACAGAAAGAGGAAATAAAAGTCCCCCGGAAACTGTGTATAAAGCGGGAGATGAATTCTGCATTAACGGAGAGTTCACTCTAGTGACATGGGATATCTCTAGTCACGCACTAAAATGCAGTTTAAAAACATTAGAGGAACCAGTAGAATTCTATCTTCCTGATTCATTAGAGATATTTGAGATTACTGGTAAGTACGTACATCCATGCGACCTACCAACTACTCATGATGAATACCTAGTGTGGAAGAATCAAACGGAAGGGGTTGTCTATCACCCAAAGGATAAGACTACTTATCGGTTAATGACTGATCCTAAGTTCAGCGCAACTGGAAAATACTGGTTGGTGAACGTTCCCGAAAAGGGACATCCAAAGGCTAGAAAAGCCAAAGAAGTAGAATCATCAGATATGGAGAACATACTAAGAAAGTTAATGTATAAGACTTTTGACGGTACTAAAGTTAAGGGGCGATTACTATACTTTACTATGTATGGATTACAGGTGACGCAACAGTCTAAAACACACGAACATAGGTTCTATGTAACCGACACAATGAGAAAAAAAGTAGTAGACAATGAATCGAGTCGTTTTGAGATTCGCTTCTATGTCGATATCGAGGGAATTCAATTTTTCATTAACTACAAAGTCTTACGTATTGAATAAGATAACAGTCCAGATGCCGTCGATAGATGGTAACATAAGATGGGTGGAAACTAATTCCGAAATCTTTATGATAGATGTAGTACTATACAATGAACAGAAAGAAGGCAATTCTTATAGACTCACAACAAATGAGAATGTAGTTACGTTTCGGACTAGAAAATTTAGATCTCAAAAACATGAAAATGTTTTTTGGCTAAATGTTCAACAACACGTTCCAATCACACTCAATCTATTTGAGCCTGATTGGCCGTCCTTAAAAGCAGAATTCTTTTTCAGAACGCAATTTACAGTAGACCGTTGGGATCTCAAAGTCGCCATAAGCAAATGCTTAGACTTTAATTACGACGGAGATATATGCAGAGTAGCGAACATTTCGTCAAGGCAATTAGAAAGGTATATGAGAGGGGGACAATTATACTTACCGCAAGGAGTTGACATATCCGCTATTGCGGATGTATGGTCAGGCGTACTTGCAGAACCAGCCAATTTATGGAAAAATCATCAAATACCAGCACGCCAATACTGGGAGTACTGGCTTTCCTCTTTTACGCACTAGTTACTGGTTGCGGAATTGAAGAGAGTCAGAAAATGACTCAACAGGAAATAGACTCTTTGTACGCTAAACAACCAAAGCGTATAAGTGAGACAGTAACAACGTGGTATATCTCCACAGAACAGGGGTTGCGTGAGCACAAACTTACATGGGTTTTTAAGGACAGCGTCATTACCATGTCACATGTGACTGGTAATCGCATATTCAAGGTGCTGCATCGCAACAACAATGAGTACTATGCCACTACTGTTAACATATTTGATGGTATCGTGGCTAATGTGTCTATAATCAGAAAAGATAACTGGATCAGTGTAGGGCTTACTAAGTACTACATTAATTTCGATCCGCCTATCTCTGAAGAACCCCGTATCATCGTTTCTCAAGCAAGAACTCATCTTGTACGTAAGGGGGACAACTACAGTAAATTAGCGCAGAAGTATGGGATATCTGTAGACACACTCAAAACACGAAATAAAAACAAAAACTTACAGGTTGGGCAAACAATCTTCATCGACGAATAGACTAAGCCCAGAGGAAGTCTGGGCAACATATAAAGGGGAGCCGACACTTGAGGCTCCAGTACAGAAGAAGAACACCTACAGACAGAAGGGACGCAGTGAATTTGCGCCATATTTTCGGCGTATTGATAATTATAAACATAGGATAGAGTTCTTCAAGGAACCATCTGGTAAATATGACGATAAAATTCGAGCGGCCCAATGTAAGCTCCAAGGTTTACTTGGAAAGAAAGCTGCCTCCAACATTCCCGCAGAGAACCCTGAAACCGAAATGGAAAACTTATCAGGAGGTTTTGAGCGACATAGAAGAGATAGGCGTAACGGTCGACGTCCACAATATATATCCGGTGTTCGTCGTTAGAACCTATTCAGGACCTTGTGTCCTATGCAGAGACTACACAGGAGAAACAGCTTGGGAAGCAGTGCGCACTGCTCTCAAGGCGACAGTGTTAATACTTCAGGACCTAAATAACAAGACAGTATGAGCAATCCAGCATTTGTCAGACCGAGTCGCTTAACAAACCTTAAATGCACTAAAAATGTACTTAAGGCGCTGAAGAAGGTGGCACAAGTTGACGATACTAAAGAACTAAACATGTGGGATGTTACATGGATTCTGCCCCACAGTTTAAAAATAGATCTAGTGCAGTTTGAGAATAAGAATTACGCAGTTCATATAAGAGATTCTAGCGGTAACATAGATGTTTACCGCGATTCTAAAACGCTAAAAACGGCGTTCGGTCAAGCGATTGTCGCCTATGTCAAACTATGTACAGCATCAAAATAGTTTATCTGGGCGCTGATCCGGAGATTGACGCCATCGCCGACTTCCTACGGCATAAGAAGTGTGACGTGAGCCTCGTTCAGCCGTATGAAAACTACAGCCCAATAGAATCAACGAGGACTGATATCCTCATAATTCCAGATGGAGGTGGGTATTACCCATTAACCAGTGGATGCTTTCCATTCGCATTTCCACCCCCAAGCAACCACCAGATGCCAAAAGCCAGTTTTGAAATCTTCAGAGTGAATTCGCTGATGTCTTACGTTAACAGAGAAATTAAGTTAATCGGTATTGGTTCTGGAGCAGTAATGCTCTACGACACCGTACTCAGCGGTAAGCTTAAATTCGACGAAGACGGAAGTCTTCAGCCGATGTTAGACAACAAACTTGCGGACTGGTCAGAGGGCGGACCATTTGACTACAGGACGGCCCACCTCGCGGGGCTTGAGCACTTCAATCAGAAGCAACTTTGGAACGTTATTACGTTTCTTTGCTCGCCCCCACCGTCTAACCCAACCCTAGTCCAAGTACCAGTCCTAAAGTAGTTTCTAAAATCGTTTCACTCAAATAGGGTGGGGAGGATAGCAACTCCCCACCCCTTAAAATTAATTATAATATCATGTTAGATCTACAAACACGCATCGTCGCATTGATTGCGATGCTCAATGATGACATCTCAAAAAAAGCTAAAGCGGCAGCTCAACAACTTCTTACTCTATACGAGAAGCAGGTTATAAAGCTTATAAACATACGATTGAATAACCACGATACCCCGTGGCGAGACTTGGTCAAGTCTATCGAGGATTACGAACTGGAAGCTGACGGATACTCTATCCGTAATGTGATGTGTAAGACAAATGGAGATGAGGACTTTCGTGTCGATTGGATTTTAATCGAAGATGATTAAAATAAATTTGGTGATTAGATAAATGTTTATTACCTTTGTGTAATTATTCACTTATCTAATCACCATTATGGTTATCAGAGAAATACAACCTTGGGTTAAGCAAACAATTGCTAAGAATAAACTTAGGGTTTTAAGAAGAAAGAAGGACGGCGTAGCATTAAACGTCTCCTACAGTGACTTTGGACTATCATGGACAGCTAATAAATCAGGTCGTCTATTGATGTTCAAACGTGCATTTGTCGTTCAAGGTAAGTTTATCGGTTTTAGAGATAAGAACGGTAACCTAGTGAAGGACGACTCGGTATATTGTGAGGACTTTGTTCCTAATGACAAGAACACTGAATATGCACAAGTAGCCGAGTGTACATGGGTAGCTAAAGCAATGAAGCTACTTTATGAGAGCTACACTTACAGTAATAGGCACTCTATTACTGAATAGAATACATTAATTCAGAATATATGGAAAACCTAAGTAGCTTCAGTCTCGCGTGGCGGATTGTAGCATTAGTGTTGTTGTTATTGAACGTGACTATGGTTTCACGTCAAAACTACGAACTTAATCAGATCAAATCTGAGCTTCAATTTCTTCAAGGTAAAACTGAAGCAGTGGACTCAGCTGTAAACAAAGTTAAATATTCAGTAGACTCATTATGGGGGATTCACCCGTGGAAAACGCTGAGTAAGAAAGTCAAACTTCACAGTTCTAATTTCTGCAGAAGCGGCACATTTCTAGGCTTTGTGCTCTATACCAAAGTAGATACGACTATATGCCCCAAATTTAAGGAGATTCTCCTTTCTTACACAGGGCCTAAGGTCAAACTTAATTCACTGAGGCGTCACAACGACAGGGGCTCACGCCACTACCACGGCCAAGCCGTGGACCTGGAGTTGAAGCACGAATTAGTGCATTTCCTTATCTCTGACGAAGGTCAGCGTTGGCTAGATACTAATAATCTAATGTTCTACATAGAGGGAAATCCTCGCAGAAGGACAAAGGTTCAGCAGTATGAAGCTGGTGAAACAGGTAAGTACGTCTACTGGAACAGAAGAGCGACAGGAGACCACATACACTTGGCGTTGAAAGCCTAGGAAGTGTTTTGTATTCACTTTTAAATTTCAATTTAATGATTTTTTTCATCATTCTCCTCATTGTGGGGAGCTTCGGAAAGTAACATGAACCAATATATTGTAGCCCCATACGAAGTGAAAAACTGAAAGAAATCGTCAATCGCATTAGCAAAGGGACTGGTCAAACAATGGCCAGTCCTTGCGCTTGACGTTGAAACTAGTGGCAACTTTGATTCCCTCTTTGAGCAGGAGGTAATCATGCTACAGTTATCTAATGGAGTAGATACCATCGTCATAGACACACGTCATGAAGATCCTACTTCGTTACTCAAATCAATTAGGGATAAGAGAATAATAGGGCATAACATCAAGTATGACTGCCAGATGATTCAGCTCAACTACAATGTTGAGTTTGAAAACGTTTGGGATACTATGTTAGCAGCCCAAGTACTAGAATGTGGTTTAGATAGTCCTAAAGGTTATTTCACCTTAGAGTCTACATCACGTCGGTACGTTAATCCTTATCTATACACGCTCCAGGGGAACCTGTTCATGCCAACAATCACAAAAGCAGTCAGAAAGACCTTTGTGACTACGGGCTTGGAACCATTCACCGATATCCAGATAGAGTACGGTGGCCTAGATGCCTTCGTTACTTTTCATCTATACAAAAAGCTAGAGAAGAGGCTAATTGAAGAGGATCTCCTTAAAGTGCTTGAAGAAGTGGAGAATGATTTTTGCAAAGTACTTGAGGATATGGAGATCGCTGGTGTTCCTATACACCAACCAATGTGGCTAGAGAACGACGCAGAAGCCTGTAGGATCGTCGCAGAGCGACTTTCAGAGCTTAATGCTATGACTGACTCAATCGTGAATTGGAACTCACCTAAGCAAGTTGGTGAGCTTTTCAAGACATTAGGAGTCGATCTGACTAAGTTTGATAGAAAGACTATGGAAGTGAAGGAATCTGTAGACAAGTTAACTCTTGAGAAGCAGATTAACAAGCATCCAATAGTAGAAGCTTACTTAGCTTACCGCAAAGCTGAAAAACTGCGCAACACCTATGGTGAGAAGTTCTTAAAGCACGTGGATAGAAATACAGGTAGGATACACTCTTCATTCATGCAGATTATGGATACTGGACGGACATCGTCTACTAGCCCTAATATGCAGAACATTGAACGCTCCTATATGTATCGTAAGTGCTTTAGAACAGACGGGGATAAGACTTTTGTCATAGCTGACTTTAGCAATCAGGAAGCTAGAATATTAGCTGACTTTGCGCAGGAGCCTAATATGATGCAGATCTTTAAGGACAATAAGGATTTGCATTTAGAGACAGCAAGGATTATGTATAATGATCCCACCATACAGAAAAGTGATAAGCGTCGACAGGAGGCTAAGTCTGTAAACTTCCTAATGGCTTATGGAGGAGGAGCATCCAAGTTGTCAACTACATTTGGTATATCAATGTACGATGCTTCGCGTACAATAGCAACCTACTTTGCTGCATTTCCAAATTTAGCAGCTTACTTCAAGAAGGTAGGAGAAGACGCGCGAAAGCTTGGGTATATACAGCACTCAGATATTTACCCGCGTAAGACGTTTATACCTTTCTACCAGAAGTACCTGGATATGAAAGCGTACATAGACAGATGCAAAGCTTACAAAGCGGATATCAATCCGTTAGTAAGAGATAAATTTGGGTACTACGACTCTAAGATACAGAGGCACGCCCAAAACTACAGAATACAGGGATTAGCTGCAACCATGAGTAAATTAGGATGTATTCTAATACGTAAGGCTCTCAAAAGAGCAGGCCTTAGTGCTAGATTAGTCTTGATGGTACATGATGAGGTTGTAGTAGAGTGCCTGCGAACAGAAGCAACATTAGTAAAACATATAGTTGAAACATCCATGCTGAAAGCTTCTAAAATGGTCTTGAAGACTGTAGTAGTTCCAGCAGAAGGACTAATATCAGACGAATGGTACAAGAAATAAAGTACACCCCTGACAAAATCATCAGCCTAGAGCCGCATCAGATAATGGTGTTCCCTTCTAATCTACTGGGTATTCACGGTAAAGGAGCGGCTAAAGATGCGCTGCAGTTTGGCGCAAAACGAGGAATAGGCACCGGTATGCAGGGGCAAACGTATGCCTTAGCAACTAAGGCAACACCGTACAAGCGTTTACCGATTGTCGGTAATCACGAGTTAGATATTACATACACAGTAGAATTGTTTATCAGATTTGCAAAAACTAAGCCCGAATTGGAGTTCTTAGTTACTAAAGTAGGATGTGGTAATGCAGGTTATACACCCGAACAGATAGCTCCCTTGTTTAAGGAAGCATTGCAGTTGAACAATGTGGTATTACCACGAGAATTTCATGAAATTCTGACTTTAAATGTATAACAATATCACCCTCACTATATTTGGGTTAATTGTATTTCTGGGAGGTGGCTTTCTAATGCACAGATACGCCAATCTTCCCGAAAATAAAGGACTCAGTTTTGGAGTCCTAATCAAAAAATTGATTATCCGTCAGATCTCCACGATTTTTGTGAGCTGTACAATCTTGCTTGTAGCAGGTGAGTCGCTCATGGCTGCATCGGTAGCTGGAGAGGATGATAGGGTGTCTGTTCTTGCGCGATTCATTTCGCACATGGCCATAGGTTTCTTGGCCTTTGTTGGTGCCTTATCATGGATGAAAACTGTAGCGAATTTTGTAACGTCGGTAAGAGAAAGAAACCCAACCAAAATAGTGGTGCGCTTTCTTTTATTAATCATCATATTCATACTCACATTTGGCGCGCCCGTAGCCAATACAATTTTGCTAGCACACGCGTTTAAGCAGAGTGCGCAGTTACATCTGTTTTGGCTGGATATGATGTCGAACGATTACGCGTATTTCAGGGCTATGGCAGAGTACGGAATCAGTATGCCCTATTCAAGCTGGAGCGCGCTGCACAACGCCATTGCGGCATCAGTGATACTAAATTTCGCTGGTATATTGATTATTGCCATAGAAAGTTTAGAATCCTATGCCACTATGAGTGGCACTTCTATTTTCGATGAGGATTTAGCAGAAAACGCTCCAACCAAGAAAGAAGTGCCTAATTCTAAGGACTCTAAAGCAGGTGAGGAGGCACACGAGGAAGAAGAAACTGCCCCAGACAAAAACAAGAAAAAGGGAGTAGAAAAACTTTCGTCTAATCTTGAAAGTCTGGTTAAGTATTTCTACGATAATACTCACGAGGAAAAGGTGAAGAAAGTGATGGAGCACATTAACAAGATCCTAAACGGAAGAAATGAACAAGAGAATATCGCGACGGGTTTTTCAGCCGCAACATTAATTAGTGAAATGTCAAAGGTTGACGTGAAGAATGTGGAGCAGGTGAAAAAGATGAAAGAAAAGATTGAGAAATTTATCGGAGGTTCCAAGTCAGGAAATAAAGACGCTTCTGGTAAAGTACTTTCATTGGAAGGCGGTCTTGGCTACGTACTAGGAAAAGAAAAAAAGAAGTAGCGGAAAAACACTGTGCAACTTGTTTTTCCGCGCTAAAGGAAGATAATTCAACTGACATCTGCGACGAATGTACCAAGAAAGACATAGGTCGTTGTTCAGTATGCCAGGACATTACACGTTTTAGAAAGCGTATATTTGGGGTAATAAAAAATCCTAAGTTATTTCATTCAGTAGGTTTCTGCATCAGTTGTAGTTTAACATCAGACAAGTTTAATAAGGACTCTGGTCTGTGTATGCACTGCAGCAAAGGCAAGCTAGAAACTGCACATGTGTGTAGCTCCTGCGCTCCTAAAATACAGCGAGTATGCGTTAAATGCAAAGAGGATGTAGAGATTCAGAATGAACAATTAGAGTGTCTCAATTGTTCTCTATCTGAGAATTGGCATCCTGCTGCTGAAACTAGAATACGGCAACAAAAATGTAACACATGCGGAACCAAGGCAATACTAGGACAATCGGGCACTTGTCATCCGTGTCATGTAAAGAGCCAACTCTTTGCGCAGGGAATGGGATGGGAAATCTTTGAATGCACTAGATGCGGTCAACATACGCGTAATGACGACATGTGCGACACTTGTCTAAGGAACCAAAGAATATGCGGTAAGGACGGCTGCAAAGCTAAGTTTGTTCCTTACCATTTCGATGATCGTTTCTGCGATAAACACAAACCTAGATGTAAAGGATGCCGCACAGAAATTATTTATGACGATAAGACCGCTCTATGTTCTTATTGTGTGAAGAAACAAGAAGCAGGAACATGCACATATTGTGGAAAATCAACTTATGATGAGTTTTCAGATGTATTTGGACACTGTTTCGATTGTGCAAATAGTCTTAAACAAAAGTAATATGAACAAAGACACATTACAAGCAGAAGCTTTGCACGCGTGGGTAGCGGCAAACTATATTGGTTTAGTATTGTTACCCACGGGTGTAGGCAAAACAAGGGTAGGGAGAATGTGCCACGATGTCTCCAATTCTGCTTCTACCATTATTGTAACCTCAAGAGTTGCAATATTGGACGGTTGAAAGAAGGAGTTTGGTGAGCGGGCTTCCACAATGATGGTAATCAATTCTGCTTCTAAAAAGGAAATGGAATGTGATCTACTGATTATTGACGAATGCCATAGAGCATTGTCTCCCAAAATGCGGAATGTTTTCAACTGTATAAAGTATAAGAAGTTGCTATGTCTCACTGCCACCCTACCAAAAGAGCAAGAGTACATCAACTTTCTATACTCCGTCTGCCCATTAGTTTATCAACAAACAATGACAGATGTTATGCAGATGGATAAAGTAGTATCTAATTTCCAAGTATATAATATGGAAACAGAGGCTGATTTTGAGACTAGAAAGAGGTATCGTCTTTTTCAAAGTCAATTTCAGCAGGCCTCCATAGAACTAGCTACCTTTAAGAGACTTGTACCAGAATTATACGAGTACAACAGCCTCTTCGATATCGCTAAAGTCTATTCTGCTAGAACAGATCCTCCAGATGTAGTTAGAGCTGCCAAAGCTTTCTGGTGGGCTATGTCGATGCGAAAGAGAGTTCTCTATGAGAATGAACATAAGATCAAGGTGGTAGCAGAATTGATAAAGAAACATCCAGATAGAAAGTGGCTTATATTCAGTAAAAGTATTAGTTTCGCTGATAAAGTTGCTAAAAGTTTAGGAGTTGATGCTTATCACTCTAAGACAAAGAACAAAGACGAAATCATGGCTAACTTTAAGGAAGGCAGAACGCATATTCTGTCTACCGTAGACGCAGTTAACGAAGGAGTTGATATACCAGAAGCTGATGCGGCAATAGCAGTCTCATCAGTTAGCACAGAATTAATAGGCACCCAGCAACTGGGACGGATTTCTCGTTACCTAACTGGTAAAAACGCCATATTTTTTAATTTATATGTTAAGGACACCCCTGAAGAAAGATGGGTAAAGGACAAGACAATAAATCTGAATCCCATATGGATACCACTGAACTCAGTCTCTACATAAAGTCTGAAGGCTTTAGACTTCCGAAGGACCATGAAGCTTTTAGAGACAAATCAGACAGAGGTGATCTATGTGTGTTCTGTGCGCAGCCTCATAGCCATATGCCGGTGTACCAGTACTTGGGTCCCCCCGACGCAGGTACTGGTGTAATTACTGGTGCACACTGTTGTGACGATTGTTACTACAGTGTGCACCGTATGGAACAAACTTTTGTCGGTTTTTCTCCAAGACTAACACTCATAAGTGATGAGTCATGGACATCGGAAAAAAGAAGGTACGAGTACGCAAGTAATGCTCATTTTGATGCTACTGTGCACTTTTGTTACCAGCACGCAGTAGAGGAAGGGCTAGCCCCTTTGAAAGACAAATGTTACTTCTGTCAATTAGACAAACCACCATCTGAGAATGATCATTTTATTGAGGTACCTGTCTCTACATCAGAAAGAATGACAGGCGGCTTTGTTAGAATGTGTAATAAATGTAAGTACCTGATGGAGCAATCCAAAGAAGTATTTGCAATTGAACAGCGAGCCGCTTTACGTGCTCCATCAGATGTGTGTGGTAGATGCGGGCATCACTATTTAGTAACCAATGACGAGTACCAGACTAGAGCATACATGTCTACTTTGGGTAAACACCACTGCCCAAAGTGTACCTATGTAAGATGCACAGTCAATGCTGGAGATGCACTTATCACAAGGAAGAATAACCTAACACGGCGATTTCAGGTGATAAATTGCCGGTATTGTTCGCAGCCATTTAGTTTTGATAAAACATTCGCTTTTGATTTAGCGTGTGAATATCTTATAAATGGCAAGCCCACATGTAGAAAGTGCAAAGAGCATGGTAATCCACCAATATACGCACTTCGGCACGGTGATTTCTTCATTCGTGTGTTTACTAGCAAAACAGAACAGCAGTATAAGATTACCAAAGTAAATGTAGCTTCTGAAAAAGAGACAGTTTACTTAATAGATAAAGAGAATATGCAAGACTTCATAGATAAATTGATCAGGGATGAGAGAGCCACCTAAAATTGAATCTCTGTTCTACTACAGCGAACCAGAAGCTAGTGTACAAGTGTTTGGATATCAAGAGGTTGGGAGTATCCAGATGTATTATTTTCAGATTCGGTTTACGTACGACCAAGAATGGAACGACGCTTCTAGTTTGTACCTAGATCCTTTAACATGTACATTCGACGCCTATGAATCATTTAGATACATTATTGAAAAATATAAGGGAATGGACTAATCGCCCTAAGGAGATTCCCTGGGAAGTTGCTTACATAGCCGATTTAGATTTGTTTATTGGCTACTATCTTCTCATAAAGAAACATCCAAACAAAGATGTTTTTCGCAGTTATCTAGTATCTCAATTTACAGGTAACAAACACTCTTTATGTCTAACAGGAGATCTATTACTCGCCTCAATCGGCGCTTACGAATTGCTTCTTCACATGGAGGAGCCGCCAATTCAGTAACTCCGGTAGTACACTGGACTTCATTGCGGGAGTATTTCTTCACCGTTAAAGGATACAAAGATGTTAAGATACTGCGGGTGCTGCTACAAAAATCTGTCTTAGGGGAGTATCGGATGCAAGAAATTATATTTGGTTTTCCTCCACGTACAATTGCTCTAGATAACTCAGCACTAGAAGTAGCTATGTTAACCATTGAGCAACTGCTTAAGAAATACGAAAGTATAGACTTCCGAAATAGTCAACAACCGATGCCCTTTTAATGAAAGACAAATTTGCAATTCCGTTTACAGTAAGTAGATTTGCTACATCTAAAGAAGCTGTTACTATGGAAGTGACTAAAGCATTTGTAGGTGGTTCCACCAGGTCCTTTATAGGCAGAGTAAACACCAGCAGTACAGCAATCTATGATGTAGAAGACAAAGATCTATTATATGTAATGCTTATGTGTTACGAAGCTTTTTTAAATTATGGTAATAGATAAAGACGAGAAACCTAGATGGGCAGATGAAGTAGTGTTGGACTATCACTCTGATGATTATCCTGGTTTTAGAGTAGTTATACTGAGGCTAACTCACAGCAGAATGTATAATGCCAAAGTAATGCTTCACAACGATATCATTGACAGTGTCAGAGCGAGACACGATGGTGTTGAAGTAGCACATATGATCAGTGACAAATTACAGAATAGGATAGCAATTCAAAGGAAAAAAGATGGCAGTGGTATACTCAAATAAGAAACTTTCCTACCGATTCTCTCTTATTATAAGATCCAATGGGAAAGGCGACGCTTTAGTTTACCAAGCACATGTTTATGCCAGAAACGAGAAAGGGACAAGCTTTCACGGAGAAACGTTTACGGATCTACTAGAATGCTACTTAGATATTATTGAGAAGATTATAAAGATAGAACAAGATCACAACGACTTTGAGAAACACACGTTGAAAAACGATTTATCAAAGGCATTAAACTGGGTGAAATATGACAATAAATGGACTTAAGGAACTAGCATCTCTAGCTGTTGAGCATGGAATTAGTCTAGGGGCTATGCTCGTACTAGTTACCTTTAAAGAACAAGGATTCTTTTTTTCTATTATTCTAGAGGAGCAATTTAAAGAATTGCTTGAGAATGAGTTAATGGATAAAGATTCACAACTAACTGATGAGGCATACGCTATCTTGAGCAAATTGAGTACGCCCGAAGTAAGGATGTTCAATGAATTCATTCAGCTGATTCCTACTTCAGATAGATTTGCTAATTACCCGCGTACTACCGCCTTACGTAGTAAATATAACAAGGCTATACTCAAAGAACTTTATCAAAGAGTAGTAAAGAGTGGAGTAGTCGAAGAAATTATTTTGCAGAAATTCTCCGCAAAAGTTGAAGAATTAAAAAGAACTTCGTATCTTTGTAACAACTTAACAAAAATGAGTCCTTATAAGATTCTTGAAGACATGTTAAGTAACAAAGACAATGGAGTTATTAACAGAAGTTCCGAAAATATTCTCTAATGCGTTACAGGTACACCACATATCCAAAGGTGTTGAGCGCACCAAGAAATATATCGAAGAACGCAAAGAAGGAGTAGTAAACCCCTTAAAAACCTTCTCCAATAAACTAAATAATATCCTCGAAGGAGGAGTAGAGTGGCAGAGAATTCTCACGATTGCTGGTCTATCTGGTTCTGGTAAATCCATTGCCTTGGAACAGCTGAAGCGTAGCTTTCTCGAAAACCACAAAGACATCGCAATACTCTCTTTTGAGTTTGAGATGATGATTGAGGATCAGATCCTTAGACGCGTATCAGCAGACGCTAATGTAGGAGCTAAAGATCCTATAAAAGGAAAGATCGACGCAACCCCTTTAATGGATGGGTACGCGGCAGAAAATCTTTTCTTTGTTGATAAGATAGGCTCTGTGGCAGAAATAGCAGCTACTGTACGTAACTTTATTACCTTTCTTCCGCCAGAGATAGGACTACTGGTAACAGTTGACCACTCCGTATTAACTAAGGGAAAGCAAGGAGAATCCGAGAAAGTGATTGTGGATGATTTGATGCACACCTTGGTGGAGTTGAAGAAAGAATTTGGAGAAACAGGAAGAAGATGCACCTTTGTAGTACTGTCCCAATTGAATAGGGACATTGAGGACTCTAATAGAGTGCTCAATCCTTTCCTGCACTACCCCACTAAAAATGACATATTCTGTAGCAGTGCAGTATATTACTCGTCTGACTACGTTATCATAACCCATAAGCCCAAAGATATCAATGGGATTCACCAGTACTATGGTCCGCCACTAGTACCAAGATTTCCACAAGGACTTCCAGTAATCTGCCCTACTCAAGAGAACAAGGCAATGATCTACTGGCATTTAATTAAAGACAGATTTGGAGAGCGTGCAATTCTTCCATTTGTCGAAGATTTTAAACACTCCAAAGTAATAGAATATGAGTTCCAGAAGTAACAAGACAGGTAACAAAATGTGGCTGTACCAGAACAGCCTAGGTCAGTTGATTAACTCGTCATCTATGGTAGGTGACGCAGTATTTTCAACCCTAATAAAATTTATCAGGCTGGATACTAAAAGTACTCAGTCTTATCATGAAGTAATCCAATGAATCAAGGCAAAATCTGCGGGAAATCCAGATCTCCTTGAGAAATTCACATCCAGAATTTGGCTAGACGAGGAAACTGGGCAGATAACAGAATTAGGTCTGGAACAGACACCACGATATTACTATATTCTATATGTAGCCAAGGCAATAGAAGTGATGTCGCAACAACAATTCAACAAACAGTTTAAAGTTATACACTAATGGCAGAATTAGTACAGATTAGTGGTCTACCGGCAACAGGGAAAACAACAGGGACTAAGACCCTGAATCCGGCAACTACCTTCTTCATTGACGGAGATGGTAAAGGCTTGTCTTGGGCAGGCTGGAAAAAAGACTACAACACAGAAGCAAAGAATTACATGAAAGCTTCTACAGCAGCAGAAGCGTATAAAGGAATCAAGTATGTCGTAGAACAACGGCCTGATGTTAATTGTATTGTGTTGGATACAATTAGCACTTTGATGACCAACGAGGAGATGGCAATTCTAGAGAACCCTAGCAGAGATGCGTGGGCGGATCAAATTGA
>Ga0209063_1000737_pt1 | contig 19536 bp, 31 predicted proteins | sample KloWWTmeKNB19Kit_FD_187177 | JGI IMG/M metagenome (GOLD analysis project Ga0209063, IMG submission 187177) | Active sludge microbial communities from Klosterneuburg, Austria, studying microevolution and ecology of nitrifiers - Klosterneuburg... | ecosystem: Engineered > WWTP > Aerobic digester >... | reverse complement strand
CTCTCCCGCCAGCGGGAGAGGGTTGGGGTGAGGGTGGTGCATTCCTTCCATGGCGATCGCCTGCAATTGCTCCTGCATTGCAGGCATACACGCCGTCCATGGCGATAAAAAAACCCGGCGCGATGGCCGGGTTTTGTCGGTAAAAAAAATGATGCGCGACAGCTACCCGGCCCGGATTGGCTCCATCGGTCGGCGCGCACGCGACGTCATGCCGGCGGCAAGGCGGGCACTGCTCAAGACAATCACGGTGGCATGGATCGCGTTCATTGAGGCGTGGACGTTACCGGCATTCGGGATTCAACGCAACCGCTTGCGTCGGGCTATTCGGCGGGGGAAACGCTGACACGCACGCGCATGCGTTCGCCCGGGTCGTAGTCCAGATGCGACATGAACACATCGCCCCGATACCGGTACTGCACGTCATAGCCGGCAATCCGTCGCTCATTGTAAGGCTCGTAGACAGTGCGGCATCGCGTCTGCGGCTCGGAGTAGTAGTAATCATCGCGCCGCGCGGAATCGTTGCCGATAGCGCCGCCGATCACGGCTCCGGCAATCGTGGCCGCCTTGCGGCCATCGCCCTTGCCAACCTGGTTGCCCAATGCGCCACCAATGATCGCGCCAATCACGGTACCGGCACCATTGTTGCCACGACTGTCGCGACGCTCGACTTCGGTGTCGTAGCACTCCTCGCGCGACCGGCTTGATTGCACTTCCTCGTAGACCGGATCGACACTCAGCACATCGGCCCAATCCATGCGCACGTTGTCGGAATCGCGTTGGTCCCAGCCACGATCCTGGGCGGTTGCACCGGCTGTCGCAAAACCCGATGCGACGAGTACGGCGAGCATGCAAGTCTTGAACATCCACAGTCTCCAATCGGGTTGACGGGTCTTCCCGGCGGCTTTCCGCCGGGGCCCGACTTCGTGGGAAAATTACAACACAGCGATACTGAATGCCGACCCAAGCAAACCGGCGCAAAGGCGGCTACCAGCCACGCACTGCTATCATCGTCGGCCCGAGCTTTTCCCTGCCCGTGCGACCCATGAACCTTCGACTGCACAACTCGCTGACTCGCCGCCTCGAGGACTTCGTTCCGCAGAACCCGCAGCGGGTGACGATGTACGTGTGTGGACCGACGGTCTACAACTACATCCATGTCGGCAACGCCAGGCCAGCGGTGGTTTTCGGCCTGCTCGCCCGACTGTTGCGCAGACGCTACAGCGGACTGGTTTACGCGCGGAACATCACCGATGTCGATGACAAGATCAACGCCGCCGCGAAGGAAGCCGGCACCGGCATCGAGGCCATCACGTCACGGTTTGCCCGGGCCTATCACGAGGACATGGCCCGCCTCGGCGTGGATGTTCCGGACATTGTTCCGCACGCGACCGAGCACATCGCCGAGATCATCGGCATGTGCGAATCCCTGATTGCCAGCGGCCACGCCTACGCCGCCGAGGGTCATGTTCTGTTCGAGATTGCCACCTTCCCGGAGTACGGGCAGCTTTCCGGTCGCTCGGCCGAAGACATGCTGGCCGGAGCGAGGGTGGAAGTCGCGCCATACAAACGCAGCCCAGGGGATTTCGTGCTGTGGAAGCCCTCCTCCGACGACCTTCCCGGCTGGGACAGTCCCTGGGGCCGCGGTCGCCCAGGCTGGCACATCGAATGCTCGGCGATGGCAGCGACGCATCTTGGCGAAACCATCGACATCCATGCCGGCGGCAACGACCTGATGTTCCCGCATCACGAGAACGAGGTTGCGCAGAGCACCTGCGCCCATGGCGGCAAGATGTTTGCCCGCTATTGGTTGCACAACGGCATGTTGACCTTTGCCGGACGCAAGATGTCCAAGTCGCTCGGCAACGTGATGATCCTGCACGAGTTGCTTGAGCGTTATCCGGCCGAGGTCTTGCGATTCCTGTTGCTGCGCGCGCATTACCGGCAGCCTCTGGAATGGTCGGAAGACACCCTCGCCCAGGCGCGCGCAACGCTTGATGGCTGGTATCGCGTCCTGCTTGATCATGCGGATGTCCCGGTCGAGGGCGACGAACTGCAGGTGCCGGAGGAAATCGAGCAGGCCCTGTGCGATGACCTCAACACGCCGGCCGCATTCGCCGTTCTCGCCGGATTGGCCGACCAGTTGCGTCAGGCGGATGATTCGCAGGCACGTCGTCAGCGCAAGGCCGCCTTGCTTGGCGCCGGGCTACTGCTGGGCCTGCTGCAGGACAATCCCGAACAATGGTTCCAGCAGACGTCCGCCGGTTCGGAGATCGATCCGGCCTGGGTTGACGAACTGCTGGCCCAGCGCGTTGCCGCACGCGCCGCGCGCGACTTTGCACGTGCGGACGAGATCCGCAAGACGCTTTCCGAGCGCGGCATCGTCATCGAGGACGGAGCCACCGGAACGCGATGGAGAGTTGAAGCCGCAAGCGCCGTGGTTCCCTGAGCCTGCAAGCGCGACAGCATCGCCCGGGCAACGCGCGTCGGGTCGATCAGGCACGCCATCCATCCTTCAAACGCGATCCGAATTGCATGAACCCAACGTCAAATCCAACCGAGGTCGACCCGCAGGAAGCCAGTGCAGCGCTGGCACAGACCGCCATTGCCGACGAGTTCGGTTGCTTCAGCGACTGGACCGAACGCTACCAGTACCTGATCGACCTCGGCCGCAAGCTGCCCGAATTCCCCGAAGCGTTGCGCAGTGAGGAAACCAAGGTCCATGGCTGTCAATCGCAGGTTTGGCTGGCGGCATCCGGAGACGCCGCACGCGTCGAATTTCGCGCCATCAGCGATTCCTCGATCGTTTCCGGGCTCATTGCCCTGCTGCTGCGCGTCTATTCCGGGCGATCGGCTGCGGAAATCCTCGAAACGCAACCAACTTTCATCGAGGCCATCGGCTTGTCCAAACACTTGTCACCCACGCGCTCCAATGGGCTCGCGGCCATGCTGGCCACCATCCAGCGGCATGCTGCCGGGCTTGCCGGCTGATTCGAGGCGGCACTCTCCCCCGATTCAGGCGCTGGCGCGAAGATCCCCCCGCTTGCGCACGATCAGCATGGCCAGCTCCAGCGACTGCTCGTAGTTGAGGCGCGGATCCACGGAACTGCGGTAGGCGCGGCTGAGGTCTTCTTCCGTCAGGTCGCGCGCACCACCCATGCACTCGGTGACATTTTCACCGGTCAACTCCAGATGCACTCCACCAAGGCGGGTTCCTTCCGCTGCATGGATATCGAAAGCCTGGTCCAGCTCATCCCGGATGTTCTCGAAACGGCGGGTCTTGACTCCACTGTCCAGGGCTTCCGTGTTGCCATGCATTGGATCGCAGCACCAGAGCACCTTGCGGCCCGCATTCCTGACCGCCGCCAGCAACGGCGGCAGTGCCTTGCCAACCTGCTTCGCACCCATGCGATGGATCAAGGTCAGCCTGCCCGCTTCGTTGTCCGGATCAAGTACGTCGATCAGTTGCAGCAATTGGTCAGGCTTGGTCGAGGTTCCGACCTTGACGCCAATGGGATTGCGAATGCCCCGGCAATATTCCACGTGGGCCCCGTCGATGGCCGCAGTGCGCATGCCGATCCACGGGAAGTGCGTGGACAAATTGAACCACCCCCAGTGGCGTGGAACCTGGCGGGTCTGCGCCTCCTCGTAGTGCAGCAGCAAGGCTTCATGCGAGGTATGAAAATCCACGCGCTGGAAATCGGCCACCGACCTTCCGACCAGGGTTTCCATGAATCGAAGCGAATTTCCGATTGATTCGACCATCTGCCGGTATTCGTTTTGCAGCGGCGAATGTTCGACCCAGGCCAAGTCCCAGTATTCGGGGTGATGCAGGTCCGCGAATCCACCATCGATCAACGAGCGGACAAAATTCATGGTCATCGCGGAGCTGGCATGCGCGAGCAGCAGACGCTGCGGATCCGCCCGCCGTGAAACCATGTCGAAAGCCGCTGCGTTGACGATGTCGCCGCGATAGCACGGCAGAGTCACGCCGTTGCGGGTTTCCGTATCCGCCGACCGCGGCTTTGCGTATTGGCCGGCAAAACGACCCACACGCACGATGGGCAGCTTGAGGCCATGGGTCAGCACCAGGCTCATCTGCAGAATCACCTTCAAGCGATTCGAGATCAGCGGAGAGGTGCAATCGTCAAAGCTCTCCGCGCAGTCGCCGCCTTGCAACAGGAATCGGCGTCCTTCGGCGGCATCGGCGAGCAAGCCACGCAGAGCGAGGATTTCCCAGGACGTGACCAGGGGCGGAAGCTCGCGCAGCTTGTGCAGCGCGGACTCCAGCTCGAGCGGATCGGCATAGGATGGTTGCTGCACGGCGGTGCGTGTTCGCCATGAAATTGGCGACCAGTTTTCCGGACTCCGAACCGGAGCAACCCTCGATTCCCGCTTCATCGGACCATGCCCATGCTGCACTGCGGCATTCATCATGCCACAGCTGGACCGCGGTTTTCATGCCCAGCCGCAGAATCAGCTGCGGCGGAAGCCTGTCCAGAGCGAGGCGGCGAAAAGGGCCACGAATCCAGCCAAAACCCAGGCCGGCATGGAGAAGCCGAGGAACGTCCAGTCGATGACCCCGCAATCCTGGTCGCGGATGAATATGGTTTTCAGGAACTTGAGGGCGTCGTAGTTCTCGAGCGCATACTCAAAAGACGGAGCGCATCCGTCCAGTTCCTCTGGCGACAGCGACTGCAGGTACACATGGCGCGCGGCGATATAACCACCACCTGCACATGCCAACGCGCAGAGCGCACCGTAAATCCGCCTGCCGACTGCTCCGGGTCCATGCAGGAATGCAAGCAGTGCAACACCCCCCACCAGGCACACGAACACCCGCTGCACCATACACAGCATGCATGGCTGATAGCCCTGGACATGCTCGGCAAAAAGCGCGTAGCCCATCATCAAGGCTGCGATGACGAAGATTCCAAGGAACGCCTTTCGCGGCGTGACCGCAACCATGTTCATGAACCCACTCCAGTCAGATGCTTCAGGTTAGAGAAGGACCGCATGCCGACGGCAACGGTTCCCGGCTCCGTGAATGCACACCGGGAACTGCAAGGACCCTCTGCTTCAGGCAACAAAAAGCCCCGACTGGCGGGGCTTTTTGGAGCAATGCGCGCTGCATGTCACTCGGCAGCGGCTTCGCCTGTCGTCTGCGGGCGATCCAGCAGCTCGACGTAGGCCATTGGCGCGTTGTCGCCAACCCGGAAGCCGCACTTGAGGATACGCAGGTACCCGCCCTTGCGCTCACGGAAGCGTGGACCAAGCTCGACGAAAAGCTTGCCGACTGCCTGCTTGTCGCGAAGACGCGCAAATGCAAGGCGGCGGTTCGCAACGCCGTCGGTCTTGGCCAAGGTGATCAGCGGCTCGGCAATGCGACGCAGCTCCTTCGCCTTCGGCAAGGTGGTGCGGATCAGCTCGTGCTTGAAGAGCGAAGCGGCCATGTTCTTGAACATCGCTTCACGATGACTGCTGGTGCGATTCAGTTTGCGACCGGATTTCTGGTGACGCATGGTGAATACCTCAATTGTCTGTTGTTATGAGAAGCCGGCTCTCAAGTCCGGCAACCCGCGGTTACCCGCTTTTTTTGCCCCTGTTACGAGGCTTCTTTTCAAACGCCCCACCGAAGCGATAGCTCTTGTGGAGAGTGCGGCCAGGGATGGCCGCTTTTGATGTTCGACCAGAGCGTATGGCGGGCGCTGGTCGGCATCTGAATCAGACAGCGATCATGGATGATCGCACTAGCCAAGTTGCATGCCGTGGGCAATGCCCGGAGGCGGCCACGACTCGAGCTTCATGCCCAAGGAAAGACCGCGCTGGGCGAGCACATCCTTGATTTCGGTCAGCGACTTCTTGCCCAGATTTGGCGTCTTCAACAGCTCGACTTCGGTCTTCTGCACCAAGTCGCCGATGTAGTAGATGCTTTCGGCCTTGAGGCAGTTGGCGGAACGGACCGTGAGCTCCAGATCGTCGATGGGTCGCAGCAGGACCGGATCCACCCCACTCTTGTCGGACTTGGCATCGCTGCTCTCGCGGCGGGTGAAATCGCCAAAGATCGAGATCTGGTCCTGCAGGATCTCTGCCGCCTTGCGCACGGCTTCCTCTGCATCGATCGCACCATTGGTGTCGATTTCCAGGACCAGCTTGTCGAGGTCGGTGCGCTGCTCGAGGCGCGCGCTGTCGACCTGGTAGGCCACGCGCCGCACCGGGCAGAACGAGGCATCGAGCTGGAGGCGACCGATCGGACGAGCTTCTTCGTCCGGCAGCTGGCGCGAAACCGCCGGCTGGTAGCCAACGCCGCGCACAACCTTGAGGCGCATGTTCAGCGACACGTCCTTGGTCAGGTTGCAGATCACATGTTCGGGATTGATGATCTCGACCGAATGATCAACCTTGATATCACCGGCCGTGACAACACCCTTGCCCTTCTTGCTGAGGGTCAATGTCGTCTCGTCGTGGCCATGCATGCGAATGGCAACGTCCTTGATGTTGAGCAGGACTTCGATGACGTCCTCCTGCAAGCCTTCAAGGGTGGTGTACTCGTGCAGCACGTTGTCGATCTCGACCTCGACCACGGCGCAGCCGGGGATCGAAGACAGCAGAACACGACGCAGCGCGTTGCCGAGGGTGTGCCCAAAACCACGCTCCAATGGCTCAACTACGACCTTCGCGTGGTTGAAACCGATACGCTCGACTTGAATGCCGCGCGGACGCAGCACATTGGTGGATCCTGCCATGAACAGGGACTCCGAAAGTTGCGGTGAATTATTTCGAGTAGAGCTCGATGATCAAGCTCTCGTTGATGTCCGACGGCAGGTCGGAGCGCTCAGGCAACGACTTGAATACGCCGCTGAACTTCTTGGCGTCCACCTCGAGCCATGCCGGAACCAAGTCCATCTCCTGCGAAACGGTGACTGATTCCTGCACGCGCAGCTGACTGCGGGCACCTTCGGTAAGCGAGATCTCGTCGCCAGGACGAACCTGGTAAGACGGCAAATTGACGCGCTTGCCGTTGACCGAAATTGCACGATGCGCGACGAGCTGCCGAGCCTGGGCCCGCGTCACCGCGAAACCCATGCGAAACACCACGTTGTCGAGGCGGGACTCGAGCTGGCGCAGCAGGTTTTCACCCGTGTTGCCCTTCAGCGTCGAAGCCTTGACGTAATACTTGTGGAACTGGCGCTCAAGCAAACCGTAAATGCGCTTGACCTTCTGCTTCTCGCGCAGCTGCACGCCGTAATCGGACAGGCGTCCCTTGCGGGCCGCGCCGTGCTGACCGGGCTTTTGCTCCAGCTTGCACTTGGAATCGATTGCGCGCGCGGGGCTCTTCAGGCTCAAGTCGGCGCCTTCACGACGCGCCAGCTTGCAGGTGGGACCGATATATCTCGCCATGATTAGACCCTGCGCTTCTTCGGGGGACGGCACCCGTTGTGCGGGATGGGCGTCACATCAATGATGTTGGTGACCTTGAAACCCACGTTGTTCAAGGAGCGCACCGCCGATTCGCGACCGGGGCCCGGGCCCTTGATGCGGACTTCGATGGTCTTGACTCCGTACTCCGCTGCAGCTCGCGCAGCCTTTTCGGATGCGACCTGTGCGGCAAACGGCGTGGATTTGCGCGAACCACGGAAACCGGCTCCGCCCGCGGTTGCCCACGAAAGAGCATTTCCCTGGCGATCGGTGATGGTTACCACCGTATTGTTGAAGGACGCCTGCACATGGCAGATGGCGTCCGTCACAACACGCTTGACTTTCTTTTTCGGCTTGGCGACCGGTTTGTTCATGATTCAGTTCCGGGCAGATTATTTCTTGATCGCGCGACGCGGGCCCTTGCGGGTGCGTGCGTTTGTGCGGGTGCGCTGGCCGCGCATCGGCAGGCCGCGCCTGTGGCGCAGACCGCGATAGCAGCCGAGGTCGATCAGGCGCTTGATGGCAATGCCGACCTCACGACGAAGATCACCCTCGACCGTGTATTTCGCGACCTCATGGCGAATCTTTTCCACTTCCGCCTCGGTCAGGTCCTTGATCCGGGTTGACGGAACAACGCCTGCATCCAGACAGACCTTCCTCGACCTCGAGCGGCCGATTCCATAAATGCTTTGCAGAGCGATGGAAGCGTGCTTCTGAACCGGCAGATTGACACCCGCGATGCGCGCCATGTTTGACAGTCTCCAAAATAACTAAATGCGCAGTGAACTTCGTATTGTATCCGCAGGCGAGGCAAACTGGAACCCCTCACCTACGGGTCGGCAGGCCTGTCGATGGCTGCCGGCTTGATTGTTTCGCCTGCCTCAGCGACCCCTGAGGTTGGCCTTTTTCAGCAGGCTCTCGTACTGGTGGGATACCAGGTGCGCCTGGATCTGGGCCGTGAAGTCCATGACCACCACAACCACGATCAGGAGCGAGGTTCCGCCGAAGTAGAACGGCACATGCCATGCGTTTCGCAGCAGGTCCGGAACCAGGCAGACGGCGACCAGATAAAGGGCACCGATTCCCGTCAAGCGGGTCATGACACCATCGATATACTCGGCCGTGGCCTTGCCGGGTCGGATGCCCGGAATCAGTGCCCCGGAACGCTTCAGATTGTCAGCGGTTTCCTGGGAGTTGAATACGAGCGCCGTGTAGAAGAACGCAAAAATGACGATCATTGCTGCATAAATGACCATATGCAGCGGCTCCCCCGGTCCCAAGGCGGCAGTCAGGGTCTGCAACCAGCGGATCTCGCTGGAATTGTTGAACCAGGCAGCCGCCGTAGCCGGGAACATGATCAGGCTCGATGCGAAAATCGGCGGGATCACGCCCGACATGTTGATCTTGAGCGGCAAATGCGAGCTCTGGTTCATGTAGGCGCGACCGGCACCGCCCTGCTTGCGAGCGTAGTTGACGGTAATCCGGCGCTGACCGCGCTCCATGAACACGACAAATGCGGTGACCACCAGCACCGTCGCCAGCACCATGATCAACTTGAGCCAAGTCAACTCACCGCTGTTTGCCATGCCCAGCGTATGCACGATGGCTGTCGGCAACCCGGCAACGATTCCGGCGAAGATGATCAGGGAAATGCCATTGCCAATGCCGCGCTCGGTGATCTGCTCACCCAGCCACATGAGGAAAAGCGTTCCCGCGGTCAGGCCCACCACCGTACCGAACACGAAACTTGCGCCGGGTGCATAGACGACGCCCGGCTGGGTCTGCAACATCGAGGCCACGCCGAACGACTGGAAAGCCGCCAGTCCCACGGTACCCCAACGCGTGTAGTTGGTCAGGGTGCGACGGCCGGACTCGCCTTCCTTCTTCAGTGCCTGCCAGGCCGGGACGACCGAGCTGAACATCTGCACGACAATGGATGCCGAGATGTACGGGATGACGCCAAGCGCAAACAACGAGAAGCGGCTCAGCGCACCGCCCGAGAACATGTTGAACATGTCGATCAGGCCACCGCTGTTCGATATCAGTCTCGCCATGGCTTCCGGGTTGACCCCGGGAACCGGTATGAAACTGCCGAGCCGGAACACGATCAATGCTCCGATCACGAACAACAGGCGCTGCTTCAACTCGGTCAGTTTGCCGAGCGATGCCAATCCGCTGGATTTCGATGCTGCCACCGATTACTCCACGCTGCCGCCGGCAGCCTCGATTGCAGCGCGTGCGCCGGCTGTGACCGCCACGCCACGCAGCTTCACCGCACGGGTCAGCTCGCCCTTCTTGACGACTTTTGCACGACCGGCACCGGTAGTGATGAGTCCCGCCGCCTTGAGTGCCTCGAAGTCAACGACGTCCGCCTTCAGCTGTTCCAGCTGATAAAGCAGGACTTCGCAGATATCCCGGGCCATCTTCGAGCGGAAGCCAACCTTGGGCAAACGACGCTGCAGCGGCATCTGGCCGCCTTCGAATCCGGCCTTGACCTTGCCCTTGCCCGAGCGGGCAAACTGGCCCTTGTGGCCACGGCCACAGGTCTTGCCCAGTCCGGATCCGATTCCGCGACCTACGCGAACGCCTTCCTTGCGGGCGCCGTCGGCGGGTTTGAGTGTATTGAGACGCATGAATTCGACTCCTGGTTCCGGGACGCTTAAGCGTCGCTCTCGACGCTGACGAGGTAACTGACCTTGTTGATCAGGCCGCGTACTGACGGCGAGTCTTTCAGTTCGCGCACATCGTTGAGCTTGCGCAGGCCGAGCGCCTTGACGCTGAGACGGTGACGTCCCTGGCAGCTGTTCGGACTCTTGACCAGGCGCACGCGCACAGTCTGATTCTTTTCCTTAGCCATTGCCCAGCACCTCCTCAATCGACTTGCCACGCTTGGACGCAATGCGCTGCGGGGTTGCCATGGCCTGCAGGCCGAGAATCGTTGCGCGCACCAGATTGATCGGGTTGCGCGAACCGACTGCCTTGGCCAGCACGTTCTTCACACCCACGACTTCGAGCACGGCGCGCATTGCGCCACCGGCAATGACGCCGGTACCTTCGGAAGCCGGCTGCATGTACACGCGCGCCGCACCGTGGTTGGCCTTCACCGCGTGCCACAGCGAACCTTCCTTGAGTTCGACTCGCACCATGTTCTTGCGCGCACGTTCCATGGCTTTCTGGATGGCAATTGGCACTTCGCGTGCCTTGCCATAGCCAAATCCGACGCGTCCTTCGCCGTCGCCAACGACGGTCAGGGCGGTGAAACTCATCTGCCGGCCACCCTTCACGGTCTTGGCTACCCGGTTTACGGCGATCAGCTTCTCAAGGAGGCCATCGCTCGGCTCACGATCATTGCTGTTCATTCTTCACCTTCATGCCGGTCGTGAATCGATCCGGACTTTTGCTTGCGGTTGATACCGCTTGGAGTTGTGGTCTTTCTTTTTCGGGAATAGAGAATGGAGAATTGGGAATGGTCCAAAGCCGCTGAGCGAATCCTCGTGGCTTTTTCGATTCCCTATTCCCTATTCCCGTTTCCCGTCTATCAAAACTTCAAACCCGCTTCGCGCGCCGCATCGGCCAACGCCTGGATGCGACCGTGGTAGCGGAAACCGGAACGATCGAAGGCAACGCTATCGACTCCCGCCTTCAGGCTGAGTTCGGCAATCACCTTGCCAACGGCTGCTGCAGCTTCCTTGTTCTTGGTTCCCTTCAGGCTCTCCGCGATCGCCTTCTGCACGGTCGATGCAGCAGCAATCACCTTGTCACCCGATGCTGTCAGCACCTGGGCGTAGATGTGCTGGCCGGTGCGATGCACGCTAAGGCGTGGCACGCCCAGCTTGCGGATGTGCATGCGGGTAGATTTTGCGCGGCGCAGTCTTGCTGTGTTCTTTTTCACTGGTCTTCTCCGAAGAAGCGGATCGGCGGATGGATCCTCGCTGGAAGTCGCAATCAGATTTCTGCAACTTCCCGCGGGTCAGGCATCCTTAGGCCTTCTTGGCTTCCTTCATGGTGATCTTCTCGCCCGAATAACGGACACCTTTACCCTTGTACGGCTCTGGCGGCCTGAAGGAACGGATCTTTGCCGCTGCTTCGCCAACCACCTGCTTGTCCGCACCCTTGATCAGGATCTCCGTCTGGGTAGGAACCTCCAGCGTCACTCCTTCGGGCGCCTTGAACAGCACCGGATGCGAGAAACCCAAGGTCAGGTTCAAATCCCTTCCGGCCAGCGCGGCACGGTAGCCGACGCCCACCAGTTCCAGCTTGCGCTGATAACCTTCAGTGACGCCGGTGACCATGTTGCTCACCAGCGCCCTGGCGGTACCGGCCATCTTGATGTCGTTGTCGGTTTGTCCCTTCAGCAAAACCCGACCATCTTCGACGCTGGCAACAACACCCGGCGGGGTTGCCATCTTGAGGGTGCCTTTGGGACCCTTGACGGTGATGGTCTCGGAAGCCAACTGGACTTCCACGCCCTTTGGCAACACGACTGGCTTCTTGGCAACTCGTGACATGTTCTTTCTCCTTAGGCCACGATGCCGATGACTTCACCACCCAAACCCTTGGTGCGGGCCTGGGCGTCGGTCATGATTCCGGACGAAGTGGAGACAATTGAAATGCCAAGCCCGTTGAGGACCTTTGGCAATTCATCCTTGCCGCGATAGACCCGAAGTCCCGAGCGGCTGACCCGCTCGATGCGGTCGATGACCGGCTTTCCTTCGTAGTACTTGAGCGCAATCTCGAGTACCGGCTTGCCTTCATTTGCCTGCACCTGGAACTCGGCAACGTAGCCCTCGTTCTTGAGCAGTTCGGCAATTGCCTTCTTCACTCGTGACGACGGCATGCGCACTGCGCGCTTGCCGGTCAGCTGAGCGTTGCGGATACGGGTAAACATGTCCGCGATGGGATCAGTCATGCTCATGTTTCAATCTTCCTTCAAGCATCGATATCCGAATCGTAAGATCCGAAATGTGGGATTCGGGATTCGGGATTCGGAACAGCGGATTTGCGAGGCACTTGCCTTCAACGAATCCCCGCTTTCAACAGCCGAACGGCTGGTCATCCCGAATTTCCAATCCCTGCGTTTTACCAACTGGCCTTGCGCAAGCCCGGCACGTCTCCGCGCATGGTGGCCTCGCGCAACTTCATGCGACCCAAGCCGAAACGCTCATAGACGCTGCGCGAACGCCCGGTCAACGCACAGCGACTGCGCTGGCGTGCGGGGCTCGAATCGCGCGGCAGCTTCTGCAGCTTGGTGGCTGCTTCGAGCTTTTCCTCATAGGAAGCCTTCGGGCTGCTGACGGTGCGCTTCAACTGCTCACGCTTGGCAGCATGCTTCTTGACGAGCTTCGTGCGCTTTGCTTCGCGCATGATCATTGATGTCTTGGCCATTGCCGGTTTACCTGATTCGCTGAATTAATTGCGGAACGGGAAACCAAAGGCTTCAAGCAATGCCTTGGCTTCTTCGTCGGTCCGAGCGGTCGTGGTAACCGCGATGTCCATGCCACGCAGGGCGTCGATCTGGTCGAAATCGATTTCCGGGAAAATGATCTGTTCCTTGACGCCCATGTTGTAGTTTCCACGACCGTCGAAGGAGCGCCCCGAGATACCCCGGAAGTCGCGCACGCGCGGCAGGGAAACGTTCACCAGGCGATCGACAAACTCGAACATGCGATCGCGACGCAAGGTAACCTTGCAGCCAATCGGCCAGTTGTCACGGATCTTGAACGTGGCAATCGACTTCTTGGAAAGGGTGACCACCGGCTTCTGGCCGCCGATCTTGGCCATGTCGGCCACGGCGTTCTCGAGAATCTTCTTGTTGCCCACAGCCTCGCCAACGCCCATGTTGAGCGTCACCTTGGACAGGCGCGGCACCTGCATCGGATTCTTGTAGCCGAAACGCTCCGTCAACTTGGGAACGATCGATTCTTTGTAAAAGGTTTCAAGACGGGTTGTCATTGCGGCGACCTCAAACGTCGACAACTTCGCCGGACGGGCGATAAACACGAACCTTGCGGCCGTCTTCAAGCGTCTTGAAGCCGATGCGTGCGCCCTTGCCCGTGGCAGAGTTGAACAACTGAACGTTGGAAATATTGATCGAAGCCTCGCGCTCGATGATTCCGCCCGGCTTGTTGGCCTGCGGATTCGGCTTCGTGTGGCGCTTGACCAGATTGACGTTCTGCACGAAAACGTGGTCACCGACCACTCGCGAGACTTCGCCCTTCTGACCCTTGTTCTTGCCGGCGATCACGATGACCTGGTCGCCCTTGCGGATGCGGTTCATGTCGGCTTTCCCGTTTACAGCACTTCTGGAGCGAGCGAGACGATCTTCATGAACTTCTCGCTGCGGAGCTCGCGCGTCACCGGCCCGAAGATGCGGGTCCCGATCGGCTCAAGCTTGTTGTTGAGGAGAACGGCGGCATTGCCGTCGAATCGGATAAGCGAACCGTCGGCACGACGCACGCCCTTGCGCGTACGCACGACAACCGCGTCGTAGACCTCACCCTTCTTCACCTTGCCGCGCGGAATGGCTTCGCGAACCGAAACCTTGATTACGTCACCGATTTGCGCATAGCGGCGCTTCGAACCACCGAGCACCTTGATGCACATCAGTTCGCGGGCGCCGCTGTTGTCCGCTGCGGCAAGCGTGGTCTGCATCTGGATCATGTTTCTTGCTCCTTACGTCCCGGTCCGCTTACTGCGCGGCCCGCGTGACGATTTCGACCACGCGCCAGTTCTTGGTCCGCGACATCGGCCGCGTTTCGGAAATGCGCACCACATCGCCTTCCTGGCAGACACCTTCGGCGTCATGCGCATGCACCTTGGTCGAACGGCGGACAATCTTGCCGTACAACGGGTGCTGGACCTGACGCTCCAACAGGACAGTCACGGTTTTCTGCATCTTGTTGCTGACAACACGCCCTTCAAGCGTGCGCGCACCTTTTTCAGTCTCGCTCATGGCCGTCCTTACTTCTTGCTGCCGAGTACGGTCTTGATCTGCGCGATTTCGCGACGGACCCGTCCGAACTGGTGGGTTTTGGTGAGCTGACCGGAACCTTTCTGCATGCGAAGGTTGAACTGCTCGCGGCGAAGTTCGCCGAGCTGATCGTTCAGTTCCTTCTCCGACTTGCCACGCATCTCTTTGATATCCATCACAGCACCGTTCTTGCTACAAACTGGGTTTGAACAGAGAGCTTTGCAGCCGCCAGGCGGAAAGCCTCGCGGGCGGTCGTCTCGTCAACTCCCTCGATTTCATAGAGCATGCGGCCCGGCTGCACCGGAGCCACCCAGAATTCCACGCTGCCCTTGCCGTTGCCCATACGCACTTCGATGGGCTTCTTGCTGATGGGCTTGTCCGGAAACACTCGAATCCACAGCTTGCCGCCGCGCTTCACGAAACGCGTGATGCAGCGACGCGCGGCTTCGATCTGACGTGCGGTGAGGTGGCCGTGAGTCGTCGCCTTAAGTCCGTAGGAGCCGAAGCTCACCTTGGTGGCGACATACGACAGGCCCGGATTCCGGCCCTTTTGCACCTTGCGGTACTTGGTTCGCTTCGGTTGCAACATGATTCAGTTCCTTACTTCGCCGCCGACCGACGAGGTGCACGTTCTTCGCTTGCTTCAGCCTTTGCTTCCTGGGTGGCTGCGTGCAGATCGAAAATTTCGCCCTTGTAGATCCAGACCTTGACGCCAATGATTCCGTAGGTGGTCTTGGCCTCGGCCAAGCCGTAGTCGATGTCGGCACGCAACGTGTGCAGCGGCACCCGACCTTCACGCGCCCACTCGGAACGCGCGATTTCCGCACCATTCAAACGACCGCCGACATTGACCTTGATGCCAAGAGCACCCAGGCGCATCGCATTCTGTACCGAGCGCTTCATGGCGCGGCGGAACATGATGCGGCGCTCCAGCTGCTGGGCAATCGATTCGGCAACCAGTTGCGCGTCCAGTTCCGGCTTGCGGACCTCCGACACGTTGATATGCGCCGGCACGCCCATGACGGTCGAAACTTCCTTGCGCAGCTTCTCGATATCCTCGCCCTTCTTGCCGATCACGACTCCCGGCCTGGCCGTATGGATCGTGACCCTGGCCGTCTTCGCCGGACGCTCGATCTGGATCTTCGAGATGCCTGCCTGGGCAAGCTTTTCCTTGAGCAGCTCGCGCACCTTGAGGTCAGCAGCAAGATAGCCGGCGAACTCGCGCTTGTTGGCGAACCACTTGGAATTCCAGTCCTTGGACACGCCAAGGCGAATTCCCACTGGATTGACTTTATGACCCATCGTTAATGTCCTTTACTCGCCCACGACCACAGTGATGTGGCTGGTGCGCTTGGTGATCCGGTTTCCACGCCCTTTCGCGCGCGCATGCATGCGCTTGAGCGAGGGACCCTCGTCAACAAAGATCTTCGAAACCGTCAGTTCATCGACATCGGCTCCGAGATTGTTCTCGGCATTTGCAATCGCCGAGAGCAGGAGTTTCTTGACCAGGTGCGCCGCCTTCTTCGGGCTGTAGGCAAGCAGGTTGGTGGCATTGCCGACCGGCATCCCACGAACCTGATCAGCAACCAGGCGAACTTTCTGGGCGGAGATGCGCGCGCCGCGCAGTACAGCTTTGGCTTCCACGATGCGATCTCCTTACTTCTTCTTTTCGGCGGCTTTCTTGTCGCCGGAGTGACCCTTGAACGTGCGGGTCACGGCGAACTCGCCGAGTTTGTGGCCGACCATGTTCTCGTTGACGAGAACCGGAACATGTTGGCGACCGTTGTGAATGGCGAGGGTCAAACCGACCATCTCCGGAGAGATCATCGAGCGACGCGACCAGGTCTTGATTGGACGCTTGTTGCCCGACGATGCCGCCTCCACCTTCTTCAAAAGGTGGTGGTCAATGAACGGGCCTTTCTTCAATGAACGAGCCATGATCTATCTCAACCCCTGCGATCGCGCACGATGAACTTGTTGGTGCGCTTGTTCTTGCGCGTCTTGTAACCCTTGGCCGGCATGCCCCACGGGGAAACCGGATGTGGATTGCCCTGGCCGGCCTTCGCTTCACCGCCGCCGTGTGGGTGATCAACCGGATTCATGGCCGCGCCACGAACGGTCGGTCGCACACCGCGCCAGCGGCTTGCGCCCGCTTTGCCCAGCTTCTCGAGGCTGTGCTCGGAATTGCCGACTTCGCCAATGGTCGCGCGGCACTCGGCAGGAACCTTGCGCATTTCGCCGGAGCGCAGTCGCAACGTCGCATGACCCTGTTCGCGCGCAACCAACTGCGCGGAAGCACCCGCTGCACGCGCGAGCTGCGCACCCTTGCCGGGCTTCATCTCGATGCAGTGCACGGTCGAGCCGATCGGGATGTTGCGCAGCGGCAGCGAATTGCCGATCTTGATCGGAGCTTCGCGACCCGCCATCAGCTGGTCGTCCACCTTCGAGCCCTTGGGCGCGATGATGTAACGACGCTCGCCATCGGCGTACAGCAGAAGAGCGATATGCGCAGTCCGGTTCGGATCGTATTCAAGGCGCTCGATCCGGCAAGCGATGCCTTCCTTGTCGCGCTTGAAGTCGATGATGCGATAGTGCTGCTTGGAGCCGCCACCCTTGTGACGGGTCGTGATCCGTCCGTAGTGGTTGCGTCCGCCGGTCTTGTTCTGCGACTCCGTCAGGGCCGCATGCGGCGCGCCCTTGTGCAGCCCGGGCGTGGAGACGCGGACTGCCGAACGGCGACCTGCAGAAGTTGGTTTGAGAGTGATCAGTGCCATGGATAATTCACCTTAGGCCTTGGCCATCACGTCGATGGATTGACCTTCGCCAAGACGTACATATGCCTTGCGCTTGTTGCCGCGCGAACCGCTGCGCTGACGGAAAGCCTTGGTCTTGCCCTTGAGGTTGACCACGTTCACCGCCTGCACCTGCACGTTGAACAACTGCTCAACGGCGGCCTTCACATCGGCCTTGGTCGCGCCCTGCGCAACCTCGAAGACATACTGATTGGTTTCCTGCATGCGCGCCGTCTTTTCGGAGATCAGCGGAGCGCGCAAGACGCTGTAGAGGTTCTCTTTCACGCCAACCACTCCTCGATCTTCTTGATCGAATCAACGGTCATCAACACATGGTCGGCACCAACCAGACTGACTGGATCGATGGCCGAAGCTTCCACCACGTGCACATAGGGGATGTTGCCTGCTGCCTGATACAGAGCAGCTGGCGCACCTTCGGCAACCAGAACGCAGCGACCACTTGCCTCAAGCTCAGCGAGCTTGGCGACCAGCGTCTTGGTCTTTGGCTGGTCGATGCCGAAGTTCTCGACCACGCGCAGACGACCGGTACGGTTGAGCTCGGACAGGATCGAAGCCATCGCGCCGCGGAACATCTTGCGGTTGACCTTCTGCGCGAAGCTGCGTGGCTTCGCCGCGAAGGTGACACCACCACCAACAAAGATCGGAGCCTTCAGCGCGCCGTGACGTGCGCCGCCGCCCTTCTGGTTCTTCGACTTCTTGGTCGTGCCGTTCACTTCGGAGCGGGTCAGCTGGGCCTTGGTACCGGAGCGACCTGCGTTGCGGTAGGCAACCACCACCTGATGGACCAGGTCCTGGCGGAAGTCCTTGCCGAAAACCGCTTCGGAGACCTGCACCGGCTTGGAGCCTATGACATTGAGTTCCATGTTCGTGCTCCTCAAGCCTTGACCGCAGGACGGATGATGACGTTGCCACCCTGCGCGCCAGGCACGGAACCCTTGATCGCGATCAAATGCCGTTCGGCATCAATCTTCACGACTTCAAGGTTCATGGCCGAACGGCGCACGGCACCCATGTGTCCGGACATCTTCTTGCCGGGAAACACGCGACCCGGGGTCTGGCGCTGGCCGATGGAGCCCGGCGCACGATGCGACAACGAGTTGCCGTGCGTGGCGTCACCCATCTTGAAGTTGTGGCGCTTGATGGTGCCCTGGAAGCCCTTGCCCTTGGTGATGCCGGCGACATCGACAATCTGGCCGACGCTGAAAATTTCGTCTGCCTTCAACTCGCCGCCAACACTGAACTTCGCCAGTTCGTCGGCTTCGAGGCGGAATTCCCAGAGACCGCGACCTGCCTCGACCTGGGCCTTGGCGAAATGACCGGCCATCGGCTTGTTCACGAGCGCCGCGCGCTTGCTGCCAGCCGTGACCTGAATCGCGTTGTATCCATCCACTTCCGTGGTCTTCAACTGGGTCACGCGATTCGGCGTCGCTTCAATCAGCGTCACCGGAATCGAGCGTCCGTCTTCAGTGAAGATTCTGCTCATACCGCATTTGCGGCCAACCAATCCGATACTCATCATCGTGTCCTAATTGCCGCTATCAGTAGAGCTTGATCTGGACGTCCACACCGGCCGCCAGATCCAGCTTCATCAGGGCATCCACGGTCTTGTCGTTGGGATCAACGATATCCAGGACCCGCTTGTGAATGCGCGTTTCGTACTGGTCACGCGCATCCTTGTCTGCATGAGGCGACACCAGGATGGTGTAGCGCTCAATCTTGGTCGGAAGTGGAATCGGACCCCGCACCTGCGCACCCGTGCGCTTGGCGGTTTCAACGATCTCGCTTGCCGAACGATCGATCAGGCGATGATCGAAGGCCTTGAGCCTGATGCGAATCTTCTGGTCTGCCATTGCCGTCTGTTTCCTGTTTGGGACAAGGGGCGCGCACACCCCAGGTCGCTCTTTGTTTGTTCGGGAATCGGGAATCGAGAATCGGGAGTAGTCAAGAGCTGAGCGGATTTCGCTTCGCTTGGCTTTGCCGATTCCCCACTCTCAATTCTCTATTCCCGGTACTTATTGAATGATCTTCGCCACCACGCCCGCGCCGACCGTGCGTCCACCTTCGCGAATCGCAAAGCGCAGACCTTCGTCCATCGCGATCGGGGCAATCAAGCTCACCACCATCTTCACGTTGTCACCCGGCATCACCATCTCGACGCCTTCCGGCAGCTCGCACGCACCCGTCACGTCCGTCGTGCGGAAGTAGAACTGCGGACGATAACCCTTGAAGAACGGCGTATGACGACCGCCTTCGTCCTTCGACAGCACGTACACTTCCGCCTCGAACTTCGTGTGCGGCGTGATGCTGCCCGGCTTGCACAGCACCTGGCCGCGCTCC
>Ga0209063_1000735_pt1 | contig 19591 bp, 19 predicted proteins | sample KloWWTmeKNB19Kit_FD_187177 | JGI IMG/M metagenome (GOLD analysis project Ga0209063, IMG submission 187177) | Active sludge microbial communities from Klosterneuburg, Austria, studying microevolution and ecology of nitrifiers - Klosterneuburg... | ecosystem: Engineered > WWTP > Aerobic digester >... | reverse complement strand
CTTTTTCATCGTAATCATTCAGCTTATCTACCGCATCAAAAAGCCGGACGATTTTGAGGTCTTCATTACCGGAACTGCGTTTGATATAGAGCTTAAAATGCCTTTTTTCTGCCTTTTCCAGCGATTTTATCAGTTGAAATAATATGTCGGTTGTGCGGTTGGGCATCATAGAGAGTTTTTGCTGAAACCTTCTGCCAGCAAGGATTTTGCTCAACACCCCCTCCTTTAGGCATGATAAAATCTTGCCGGATTTGTTTTAAAGGACAAGGCGCTGCACATTACTTTTGTATCAGAAGATTTTCAATGGCAGGCAATCGTTAGAAGGGCAAGCGTCAGAGGTCAAAGTTAAAGCCAAAAATCTTCAAATGCTGATATACCGATAATTATCGGGAGGCAACGAGAGTCAGCAACAAACTCTACTCTTTAAGAATTTCATATGGCAAGCAATCGTTAGAGGTCAGTCCGTTTCTACGGAAGGACCTTTTTTGTTTAAAGGCCTGCTAAAGTAACAATTAATTAATACAGGCAAAATTTCCGTGGATATTTTTTTACTTTCTCTATTGCAGGATCTGTTTTGTTGAATAATCAGCATCTTACCCCTCCTCTTATAATTCCTGATTCTTTTACCTTCACAGCATAAAATATCATCGCTATGGCAATCCGCATCTTTATAACCGGCGGCACTTTTGATAAGGAATACAACGAACTGGACGGGGAACTGTATTTTAAAGACACCCATATGAGCGACCTGCTCGAAATGGGCCGAAGCAAAGTACATGTAGAAATAAGGACTCTAATGATGGTGGACAGCCTGGAGATGACAGATGAAGACCGGGAGCTTATCGTACATCAATGCAATAACTGTGATGAACACCAGATTGTGATTACCCACGGCACCGACACCATGTCTGAAACAGCAAAAGTGCTGGCGAAAAAAGTTAAGGATAAAACAATCATTCTTACCGGGGCGATGATACCCATTAAATTCGGCAGCTCTGATGGCTTATTCAATCTCGGCAGTGCATTGGCTTTCGCACAAACATTACCCCCCGGAGTATATGTAGCGATGAATGGCCGTTATTTTACTGCAGACAATGTGCGGAAGAATAAACAGACCGGTGTATTTGAAGAGGTGAAGTGACCTGTATTCATTAATACATCGCATATACAAAAGAGATAATCAGAACTAGTTATAATTAACGCCTCTTCTTAATGCGATTCGTCTATTACCGGCTAAAAGAATATTGGTGCCGTTGAAAGAATTGTTCTTCACCATCAAATTTTACCAGTTTGGTTATAGTGAAAAAATTCTCAGCAATAACTATCACCTGGTGAATGGTGGCGGGTTTGTGGTCATTACCATCCCGGTCTTTACGCTCCAATACAATTTTTAATGCTCCCTCTGTTTGTAAAGCCCTTTCAATTAAATGCATATCGTTTAGCCTGGTACCATTTCCGTTAATTACATAGTTTTTTTTCTCATTCTCCGCTGGTTCGTCTGTATAATAAAAAGACAGGGTGAACTGATTTTCGCTTTTCATTTCAACGGCAGCATTAACTTTAATAGTTACCGGTGTATCCGATGTATAATCAAGGTAAGTAAGCTTACCCGTCCACTTTCCTTCCAATGGTTTAAAGTCGCTACCACTTAGGGTTTGTGCGTTAGCCCCGGTTGTTACCAATAATAAAAGGCAGGCAATAGCTGCTTTAGCAGGCATGGGAATCTTTGCTTTTTTCCTGTTCATAATTAACCTGTCTAAGGAATACCTGCCACCGCCCGCAAACATTACCAATGTAAATCCCCAGAATAATGTTTGCTGAAAATACATCCCTGTAAGAGGTTCCGGCTTATCATACCATAAAAAGGCGATCACAAAAAACTGAAAGACCAATTGCAAAGCAGAGAATCGGGTAAGAAACCCCAACGCAATACAAATACCACCTGCAAACTCACCCCAGGAAGCCATGGCCGCCCAGAATCCGGGAGAAGGAAATGTAAACCCAAGCCCGGCCACCTGTTCCGTAAACCAGCCGGGTGCCGAAATCGTATTCATTTTGGGCCAGCCTGCATGCATGGCTATACTTAAACCAATATGCAGACGAAATAAAAGCCAGCCAGCATTTAAAACCTTATTATCATTCAGGCTGGTGTCGAAAAAAAATTGATGGAGTAGCTGTTTCATAAAAAAGTATTGGTTAAAATGGTTTATCAATTATAATTCGGTCCACCCATAGTAAGCCCTGTATCACCAGTTACTTTCAGCAATACTGCCGCTGTTTTATTGCCGGTATTTTTAAAAATAGCTTTGGTGTCAGCATCAAACCTTACTGTTTTCTGCTGGCCGGGTTGTAAGGTGATCAGTTTGGTTTCAGCCCCTCCGGGAGGAACTTTGTAAACCTCTACCGGAACATCACTATCGTTTTTAACTACGGCTTTAAACGAACCATGTTTACCATCGCCCAGCTCAAAGGCTTTTTGAGGACCAATAGTAGTTCTGGAGCTAAGAGAACAGGAGCTGAAGGTTATTGCTGCTGCGAGGATGATCATTGCCTTTTTCATGTTTTTTATTTCTTCAAAGATGAGAGCATGAAAGGCCGCAGTCGCTGCAAAAGATGTTTTGAGACTAAAAAATGGGGTTTCAAATAAAAAAACCGCCTCATTTATGATTTGAGACGGCTCAAATTGATTTTATCTATCCGAAACAACGGATTAATTTTTCTTTTGTCCTTTCCAGGGAAGCACAAATTTCCTGTTCTCATTGAGGGTGATACCAAAAACTTTATTGTTTTCAATATAGCCCGAATGAAAATAAGTGCCGCTTTGATCAGCCGTCGTAAAAGCGAAATAAATTCTATCCCAATCCGTATTCAATAATCCCCCGCTGAAGGGATAGCCATAAAACTCTCCATCGAATTGTTTCCCTTCGATCTTAGTGAATTTGAAATCTTTCAGGTAAGGCTCACTGTCCGGCGCAGGCCTGAGGTTAATAACCCAGGTACCTAACAGACTATCAGGGCTGGTTTTCTTTATTGTATCCTGGCCAAAAGATGGCATTGTATAAAAAACAAGGAGAAGAAGCAGAACCCTTTTCATATTGATTGATTTAAACCAGGGAAACAAATCATCCGGTAAATGGTTCTACCGTTTATTCTTTTCTATCCATTCCTTTGGGCTTGAGCCGGTCACTTTTTTAAAAGCCCGGTTAAACGTGGCTTTAGAGTTAAACCCGCAATCAAAAGCGATCCCCAGCAGTGTTTGTTTTTTATGCTCCCCATTATTGAGCATCTCTTTTACGGCTTCAATCCGGAACTGGTTTACAAAGTCATTAAAGTTTACGCCAAAACCAGTATTTACCATTCTGGAAATGAAAGAGGGGTTGCTTTGCAATTGTTTCGCCACCTGTGCAAGAGACAGTTCCGGGTCTTCATATGCTTTGCCCGATTGCATCAATTGTAATAATTTCTCCTTCCATTCTTTTATATCAGCTGTTTCGTTATTGATGGTGACAGGCGTTGTATCAATATCAATTTCCACTTCCTCTTTCGTTAACGGGCTTTCGTTGGTATGAGAAGGATGATAATTCAGCAACAAGGCCGGCCGGTAGGTTAACAGGTTCGGGTGAAAAGCAATTTTAGTTTCAATAGAATTGGCATAGCCGGTAATAGCGATGTAATAGAAGATAACAGCAAATACGAAAAAATACCACCAGCTACTGGCATAAGTGCTGCCGATAAAATAATCACTGATATAAAAGCCAAGTCGCACCGTGAGCATTAATAAAAAAGCCAGCAGAAAATTTTGTATCCAGCGGAACATAACAACATCCGCATAACTGATGACCTGCACCATCAGTTTTTTATACAGGCTGTAATAGCGTAAGGATAATAAGAAATAGATCAGCATAGAAAAGAAACCGGTAAGCTGGTACCAGGTATCAAAATCAGGGTCTTGTCCGTTTGCCAGGAAAAAATATTTCTTTAGCACCAGTTTGTCTGTCACCACCATTACGATACTGAACAGCAAATACAGTATACCCGGTAATAAATGCAGCCATTCTTTTTTCCCGAACCGGAATGAGGGGTTTAGCAGGCTTTGCACATAAAAGAAAATGACCGGGCCTATAAAATATAACTGCTGCAATGGAACATAGAATAAAAAATCACGGTAAGGCTGGTTATCATACCACCCGCCAAAACCAATCATCCAGGGAGCGATGTATAAGATACAGAGCAGTAAAAAAAGACTGAGCCATTTATCAGAACGGGTTTCATTGACTATTCCCTTCCTGAATAATAACAGGGCATACACCAATCCATGCACAAAGAAGATCAGCAACAGGGAACTGAACCGATTAAATTCGAATAACATTTATGTAAAATATTAAAACCCCGGCTAATGCGGTTACTTATTTGTACTAATAACGGTTCTGCAGTGTATTAGTTTAGCAAGTGATGTTGGTCTTGTACAAGACAAGGTTGTCCGAACAGTTAAAAAATTACAGGTACCACTTAAATTGACGGCAGAGGGTGAGCAGGTTTCTAAAGGAGATCAGCACAGCGTAAAAATATTTATACAAACAATATGTCTTCGTTGGCATGCAGCCACTCTTCGTAATGCCCGCTGAAAGCCTTATCAATGCTATTTCTTTTGAGCTTTAAAGTTGGCGTTAACAAACCATTCGACACGGTCCACTCTTCCGGTACAATGACCAGCCTCGCCAGTTTTTCATAATGCTCCAGCCGGCTATTGATATTTTGTAAAACTTCCTTTAATAAACGGGTAATGGGTTCTCTTTCATTGACGGAAGGATTTTTGTTCAATACACATATTGCCAATACATGTGACAAGCCAGAACCAACCACACATACCTGTGAAAAACAGAGGCTCTCCAGCAATAATTTTTCAATAAGTGCCGGGGCAATGTATTTCCCTTTGCTTGTTTTAAACTGATCCTTAATCCTGCCGGTGATGGTTAAATACCCTTCGTTATCTATGGAACCTTCATCTCCTGTTTTTAAAAAGCCATCTTCAAAGCTTTGTGCTGTTAACTCCGGCTCCTTATAGTAACCTATCATAGATGCAGGGCTTTTCACCTGTACTTCCCTGTCTTTTCCCAACCGCACTTCAACTCCAGGATAGGACTGCCCAACCGTACCAAAACGAGCTGTCGTTTTCCGGTTAATATGGGAGAGGGCCATATTCTCTGTCATTCCATACGCTTCCTGTATAATGATACCAAGTGTTGCAAACCATTCCAACAGGGAAGCTTTAATGGGAGAAGCCCCGGTTAGTATATGTTTGGCCCTGGATAAACCCAGTTTCTTTTTCAGTATTTTTTTTAATACCGCTGAAAGCAAAGGCACAGAAAGAATGATATTCAGTTTTTTTTGTGGAATTTTTTTCAGAATCTCTTCCTGGAATTTTTCCCAGATACGGGGGACCGCTAAAAAAACAGTTGGTTGTGCATTCGCCAGGTTTTTAGCAAATAATTCCGGTGATTCCGGAAAATAAATTGTGCCCCCGCAAAAGATTCCGGCATATTCCACTACCATCCGTTCCGCAACGTGACAAAGTGGTAAATAAGAAAAGAAGATCTCCGCATTAAAATCATTGTCAAGGGCATCAAAAACGGTAAGCAGGCTATAGCTATGCGAAAAGTATGTATGCATCACCCCCTTGGGCTCACCAGTTGTGCCGGAGGTATATAAAATACAGCTAAGCGAATAGGGGTCGGGCATTGGAGTCGAAGATAGTGGCTCGTATTCTTTTACTAATTCATCCCACAATAAGCAATCCTTCTTAGGGTAAAAGGGAAAGCTGATCTTACAGACGGAAGAGGGAATACCGGATAATAACTCTTCATAATTATCGAGTTTGCCAATAAAAATAACCCTTGCTTCACTGTGCACTAATATAGTTTGTAACGTAGCGGCTGAAATATTAGGATATAACGGAACTGAAACAAAGCCTGCGATATTAATAGCAAGATCGGCAAGTATCCAATGTGCAGAATTTTTTCCAAGGATGGCAATCCTGGCCTGGGGCGGTAATGACATGGATTGAAGAGCGGTAACAATCCTTCTTACTTCATCACCTGCCTGTTTCCAGGTAAATGTCCGGGCTAGTCCGGCAACAGGTTCAGATAAAAATAGGAGATCAGGACATTGCTTTTCATATTCAAAAAACTTTTCGAGAATGGTGGGATATGTTTTGACGGCCTGGCTCATGAAGCAGGGATTTCATTTTGCAAATGTGATAATCCAAGTTCCGGGTGCTTACCGTGGATGGGCGCAAAAAAATTAATGATATGTTCAAAATCTTTTGCTTCATCCTCCCCGGCATAAAATGGCTTTGCAAAAACCATTTCTTTGTTCTTAAAATCTAAACCTCCCATAATGATTGGAACGCCAGCCTTTTTTGCGATGTGATAAAATCCTGTTCGCAGGCGGTCCACTCTTTTCCGGGTACCTTCGGGAGCAATTGCAATGGTCAGTTTTTCGTGGCGGTTAAATATATCCACTACCTGGTCTACCATATTCTGTTTACTGAACCGGTCCACGGGCAGACCCCCTGTCCATCGAAATAAAAAACCAAAAGGGCCATCGAATAATTCTTTTTTCCCAAGGAATTTGGCATGCTTCAACCGAAGCACACTTCTGTAGGCGAGGCCAATTACAAAATCCTGCCAGCTGGTATGGGGTGCTATGATAATTATACACTTATCGGTCACAGCCGGAGGAGTAACGGCCGTTTTCCAGCCATTCAGTTTCAATAATAATGTCCAGAAGAGTCGTCTCAGCATCGTTAGTTGTTATTACAATATTAAGAATAATTAATCCCTTGTTCCGGTAGTATATGTATGTAATTCAAAAATATTTTGATGCCGGTTACTGGTAGTCGGAACAAAAAAAGCCGGCTTCTAAGAGCCGGCCTTTTCTTTTGGACCTTGGATTTTCTATTTATCCTATTTTTTCAGACTCATACTCCTGTTGATGGTGAAGCCTAAAGCCCAATTGCTGAATTTTAAGCTACTGCTGTTCCTGGCCAATTGGTCAATATTGGAAGAGTTCGTTGTATTACCAATATAGAACTGGAACAGGTGACCACCGGTATTAAATTCCATACCTAAAGAAAGAAGGTCAGGCTTGTAATTAATAATATTGCCGTTCTTATCCAACAGGTTTTCATACATATTGAGCTGACGGGCATATTCAAAAGTGATATTCTTGTTAGCAGTCAGTTTATATTTACCGCCTAATCCTAATGAACCAACATAATTTTTGTTGTTAGGTCCATAAGGAACAATATTAAAATGGATCAGCGTAGGCATCAGCTGAAGTGATAATTTATCAGAAAACTTACGGGCAATCAGCAACTGGTGCATAAAGGAGAACTTATCCCAGGAAGATGCAACAGCAGGATCTTTTTTTGCATTCACATTAAACATGGAATACCAGGCCACTGATACCGGAATATTCTTAGCCCCGGTTTGCTGGCGCAGCAATTTAAACTTGGCCCAACCTTCAAACCGGTTTCTGCCGGCTCCGGCCAAACCTAAGTTCATCCAGGTAGTAGGAGAATAATCAAATGACAAATACGTATAGGCAAGACCGGTATTTAAACCCAGTAATCCTGCCAGGTTATCTCCTGTTTCTGAACTCCCGCCTTCGGGCCATAACGGGCTAAAGTGGTGAGAGATCATAAACTGCAAACTACCGGGTGTTACGATTTCTGTGCTCTGCATATTGATGATCCGGGTAGAGTTAAACGTAGCCCGGGTGAATTTTTGTTTTGGAGCTTCTTTTGCTTCCGGCTCCGTGGTCTCCTGCGCCATTGCAACTGCCCCAAAACCTAATCCAAAAATTATGAGTGATAATATCTTTTTCATCGTAAAATATTTTTTGATTCTTAATCTTTTATTTCTCCATTACCGGTTACTGAGGCATCCCTGCTGTGATCCAGGATTTAAATTTATTAACGGTGCAGGAAGTCAGGCTCAATGCCCCACCCGGGTGACCAGTACTGCCATTACTGTTCATCATCGCTTCCAGTATAGTTCTTTTGGATGTCATGGAACTATAGCTATCCAGTGCAATTACACCACCGCCACCGTGGCAGGACCCGCCTTTACAGGTAGTATTATAAATGGGCAGAATTGTCGCAGTAAATGTTTCCCCACCGGTAGTACAACCACCGCCGGTATCATCTGAATCATAAGGAGGACCCTGCTCAATCCATTTTTTAATTATGAATTTCTGGTTAGGTGTAAAATCAATAGTGCCTAATCCGGGGTGTTTTCCGCCATTAACCCAAACGCTGAATGCATTTACACGGGCCAGGATCACATCATAGAAGACAGTGTCTTTGTGAGAGAACTGTGCATATGGTTCGTTTCCCAGGTTATGACAACCACAGGGACCAGCAGTAACAATGGGTACCACATCTTTTCTGAAAGAAACCTTTTCTACCGGTACCTGTAAAATATCTTCTCTATTGCGATAACAGGATGACAACATATACATCACCATGGTAGTTGCCATTGCTGCTAATAATATTTTTGTTTTCATGATCTTATATTATTTATGATAAATGTTAGCGTTTGGTTATTACGTTCATAGTTTTTTTATACCTGAAGATCCCTTCATTATTCTTACCATATTTATATACATCAGGTATATTGGGATCAGCAAAATACCAGCCCTTGATAATAGCTATTTCAGAAGGACTTAAGTTACCATCCGCTCTTGCCATACCACCCTGTAAGCTGGTAGTCCATGCATTGGTATGGATATTGGCCACATGGAAGGTAGAGTCAACCCTTGAAACCATGGTACTGCTTGCATTCAGGTAAGTATTACTAACATAGAATTTTTTACCCGTAACCGGATCGGTATAACGTACTGTTGTCCCTGTTCTCAGGCTTTTGGGATACCATATATCCATAATAATATCATCATAATCATTCAATGGTCCGCGGACACTCTGAACTGTAGTAGGTGATCCAAATGTTTTCCAGGGTCTGAAACTTGCATTAGCGTTGGTATCAGCATAAAACCTTTTAACGCTGTCTTTATAAGCACCCCATACTTCTTTCATTTTGGTTTCATTGACTAGCTGGCAATATGTATTGGAACTTGCATTCGTAACCCATTTGATGGTATCCGCTGAAGTAATACCGGGGATCAAACCGCTTCTGGCCCATACACCGGTAGTAGTAGCCTGGTTATGACAGTTACCGGAAGTACATCCTGTTGTAATAAGATGAATTGCAGTTGGCCTGTAATCGGCCAGATCAGGATTTTCTTTTGCACCATTCTTGATCCAGTTGTAGATAATATTCTTGTCTCTTGTCGTCATATTGGTTGGTGTACCATCACTAAATACATAATTAACCGGGGGCATTGCTTTATTGAAGTCGTTGGTAGTAATATACTCCCAAAGTTTGCTGGACTCGGGACTGCCCGGAGTAATGTACTTGGCAACTTCTAAGTAAGTATCCAGTTTCGGAGAAATCGGACCTCCGTGACAGTTAGCTGTACCGCAGTACTGTTTTAAGATCCCCATCACACCTCTTGTCTTCACGATATCATTTACATCCGGTGCTGTTGGGTCAGATGGAGATATCACTAAAGAATCGTAAAAAGGAGAAAATATTGTGCTGTCCGGTGTTTCCAGAAATGACCTGTCAAACTGTTTTGACAGCGCACCATCTTTTCTGCACTGAAATACAGAAGCGGTCAGAAATACACCACAAAGGAAGAGGACTGTGGTTTGAATAAAAGAAACTTTTTTCATAAAAAGCTAGTTTAACTTATTGAAAATTGATACTGATAAGAACTTTCTAAAAATGCATTGTCAAAAATATTCAGCCCCGATTTACAGTTTCATGACATGAAACTTAATGCTATATGACTTTGGTCACATTGTAATCCGATTGTCATCAGGTATTAAATCAATTTTATATAAGAGAATATATCTGTGACATTTCTCACTTATTACCTTGACGCCTGTCATGAGATTGTCAGTAAGTCATATATAAGTTGCACCATTATTTCTTTAAATTTAAGAAAATAAAAATTTTCATTATGGGAAACAATAAAAAGCCTGCTGATAAATCCCGGCGGGATTTCTTATCGATGTTCATATCGGCTGATAAAAAAGCAGCTTCTTCTGAAACGGTGAAAATGCTGACACCGGACGGAAAATTAGTGCAGATCAGTAAAGCAGTTTTGGATGAGATTACAAAAAAACAAAAAGCTACTAATAAAGAAATCTATAACTGGATGAACAATCCATCTAAAGAAAACAGTTAATAAATCTGATCACTCCTTATTAATAATAAGACAATGAAACAAGAAGAAGTAAATGATAAAGGCCGGCGGGATTTTTTAAAGACCGCAGCCCTGGCTACGGTGGCAGCCACCGCCTGTGGAAGCCTTGCCTGCTCCTGTAATTCTAAAAAAGCCCCGGTCAGTGATAAGGTAAAGCTATTATCCCCCACCGGAGAAATAGTAGAAATTGACTCTGCATACCTGAATCATGAGGAACATATGGCCATTGTTTCCAAACTGGAAGCAAGAGAAGGCATTGCAGGCAAAAAATTCGTGATGGTGGTAGACCTCGCCAAATGTAAAAATGCCCGGAGCTGTGTTTCTGCCTGTCAAAAATGGCATTACCGTCCTAAAGAAACGGAGTGGCTGACCGTGAAACTGCTGCAGGACAGTGATAAAGCAGCTCCTTACTGGTTTCCCAAGCAATGTTTCCATTGCGATAACCCACCCTGTGTGAAAGTTTGCCCGGTCGATGCAACTTATAAAAGACAAGACGGAATTGTGTTAATTGACAGTGACCGTTGTATTGGCTGTAAATTCTGTATGGCTGCCTGCCCTTACTCCACCCGGGTTTTTAACTGGGACGAACCTGAACTATCCCTTGATATAAAAAACCTTGCTTACTCACCCGAAACGGGTATTCCGGCAAAAGTGGGCACCGTAGAAAAATGCGATTTCTGTCCTGACAGGGCAAGGGAGGGTTTGCTGCCGCCATGTGTGGAAGCCTGCCCCAATGGTGTATTCTATTTTGGTGATGAAAATGAAGATACGGTCAGCAATGGTCTCGAAACTGTCAGTTTCACCCAATTGATAAAAGACCGTTCCGGCTACCGCTTCATGGAAGACCTGGGTACCAAACCACGGGTATATTACCTGCCACCAAAAGACAGGGAGTTCCCGGTAGAAAAAGGTTACCAGGATGCTGACTCAGCCATCAAAGAACGCTTTAAAGATTTCAAAGATATTCTGGAAGCAAAGGAATAACTGAACCCATTTCCCCACTTTATCAATGAATAAATAAATTATGGAACTCAATAATTATCAACAAGAAGCTTTCGAATACCAACGGAAGAATATCGAAAAATATGGTAAAAGAGCCTGGGGCTGGACCATCTTTTATGTGCTTTGTATCCTTGTCGGTCTATATGCCCTCTATCTCCAGATTGCCAAAGGACACGGTGTGACGGGCATGAGAGATAATGTGGTGTGGGGATTATTCATCGTCAACTTCATATTTTTTATCGGTCTCAGCTATGCCGGGGCTATCATTGCAGGGCTGCTCCACTTATCAAAAGTAACCTGGGGCAAACCGATCATCCGGCTTGCCCAGTTCATGACACTGGTTTCCGTCATAATAGGTCCAATCTTCATCCTCCTATGTGTGGGCCGCTTCGACCGCATGCACCATTTGTTTATTTATCCGAGGATCCAATCTCCACTGACCTGGGATGTGATGGCCGTAATTACCTTTTTTGTAGGCAGTGTATTGTTTTTATACCTGGCCCTGATCAAAGACTTCGCAGTATATCGTGATGCAAAACTGAATATCCCGAAATGGAAACAAAAACTGTACAAGGTCCTCGCCTTAGGTTATCGTGGTGCTGCCAGTCAGAAAAGGCACCTGATCATTTCACAAAACCTGATGGCGGTCATCATGATCCCATTAGCAATCATGGTTGCCTCTATTCTTTCCTGGATTTTTGGAATGACGCTGAGACCGGGTTGGCATAGCACCATCTTCGGCCCTTACTTTGTATTAGGAGCCGTTTATTCCGGATGCGGGCTATTGATAGTAGCCATGTGGTTTTACCGGAAATTATATAAGCTGGATTATTACTTTACCGATAAACATTTTACATACCTCGGCTATGTGATGCTGATACTGGCTGCCGGTTATGGTTATTTTACTTTCTCTGAATATTTTACCGACTGGTTTGCTTCAGAAAAATGGAACAGCGAACTGATCCATAAACTATTCAGTACTTCTGAATATGGCTGGTGGACCCTTTTTGCCAATGCAGCCGGTATTGCTTTACCAATTGCCATCGTGGCTATTCCGGCCACCCGTAAACCGGGCCCCATTACGATTGCCGCCTTTATTATGGTAATTGCCATGTGGGTGAAACGTTACCTGATCATTGTACCTACACTGGAAACAACATTGTTGCCGATGCAGGATACCCGGACAGAATATGTAAAATACGCAGCCACCTGGCCCGAATGGGCATTAACGATTGCAGGCATCGCCTCGTTCCTGTTGTTCTTTACCGTGATGTCAAAATTTGTAACGGTGGTTCCTGTATCAGGACTGGAAGATACACATACCGTTCACGAACAACACCTGCTTCACCCTGAACCTACTTTAGAAAATACTTCAAAGGCATAACCTGCTAAAATGATATTATATGAAACAAGTAAAGTTTAAAATAACAAGCACAGGATTTTGCAGGCAGTTATTATTACTTGCAGGAATGGCGCTGTTTATGCTTTTCACGCTGCCTGTATGGGCACAAACCGACAGCACAGTTCAGCAAGAAACTACCGAAGCGCCGGCAACAGCTGAAGAGGAAGAAGAACTGGTTTCACCTTCCATTGAATTTATCTGCATTCAGAAAGGTGATAAGTCTGTTGATCTGAAAGCAGCTGTTAAGGCAAAAGTGCAGGGAAAGATGAGAAAATTGTATGGGATCAAAACAACATTTTATCTCATTACAGATTCCGCAGAAGCGGAACTGGGATCAGTAATTTCTGACAGGAACGGTGTTGCCCTTTTTAATGTAAAACCAGAACAGGTTGTTGCCAACAAAGAAGGCAATCTTCATTTTAAAGCTGTACTGGGTGAAGTTAAAAAAATGGAAAGCACAGAAGAGGAAGTGACAGTAAAAAGAGCCCTGTTGAGTATCACTCCCGTAAAAGAAGACTCCCTGTATTCTGTTCAGGTTAAATTAATTGATCTTTCTACAGGAGAAGAAACACCAGTTCCGGAAACTGCATTGGGGGTTTTTGTAAAACGGTCCTTTAATCCGATGAAAATAGGGGAGGGTACTACTGATGAAAACGGAGAAGCCAGTGTGGAAATACCCAATAATCTTCCCGGTGACGCAAAGGGAAACATTACCCTGTTGGTTAAGCTGGATGAAAGCGAAACATATGGCTACCTGGAAGCTGCAGCGGTGGAAAAATGGGGTATCCCGGTTTCAGATAAAATCGAAGACCAGCCAAGATCATTATGGAGTTCACACCCACCTTTGTGGATGTTGATTACATTCATTATCTTGATGGCCGCTGTATGGGGGCACTATATAGTGATAGTGTATGAACTGTTCCGGCTCCGGAAAGAACAGCCAAATACAGCTGATAATGCAACTAATTCATAACTTAAGCAATCTATTTATAACTTAAAACACATGCACATGAAAACAAAAGCTCTCTTATTGATCGTTAGTATAATGGCCTTTGGCTTATTTGCTTTTATTCCCCGTACGATGGTACAGCCACAACCATGGCCTGTTCCCGATGCTTACAAAAACAAGGTAAATCCCCTTAAAGGCGATGCAGAGTCTCTGGTTAACGGTAAAGCGCTGTATAACCAGCATTGTAAATCCTGTCATGGAACCAAAGGAAAAGGTGACGGACCAAAAGCTTCCCAGCTGGATACTGATTGTGGTGATTTTACCAAATCAACTTTTCATTCACAAACAGACGGGTCTTTGTTCTATAAAACCTTCGAAGGACGTAAAGACATGCCGGCTTACAAGAAAAAAATTCCTGATCAAAATGATATCTGGGCTATCGTGAATTATATGAGAACCTTCAAATAATATAAACAGTTGATCAATAAAAAAAGCCATCCGTTCTAAAGCGGATGGCTTTTTTATATCTCTGATTTGTAATAATTATTTCCCCTGACCAGGTTCCAGTAACTGGAAGAATTGATCCAGTTGTGGTAATATCACAATCCTTGTTCTGCGGTTAGCTGCTTTACCTGCTTTGGTTCCGTTATCATCAACAGGGCGGTATTCACTGCGACCTGCGGCTGCCATTTTCGCCGGGTCAAGGCCATATTGCTTTTGCAATATTCTCACCACGGAAGTAGCTCTTTTCACACTGAGATCCCAATTGTCCGTTAACACGGATCCACGGTAAGGAACATTATCTGTATGACCCTCGACCATAAATTCAATATCCGGTTGATTCTTTAACACCTGGGCCACTTTCCCCAATACTCCCTTCGCCTTTTCTGTTACTTCATAGCTGCCGCTTTTGAACAGGAGTTTATCAGAAATGTCGATGTAAACAACACCCTTATCTACTTTGATATTGATATCCTGGTCATCCATGTTGCCAATCGCCCCTTTCAGGTTCATCACCAGTGCCATATTCAGTGAGTCTTTATGCGCCATTTGTTGCTGCAGGGTTTGAATATAATTATCCTTGGCACCTATATTTTCCATTGATTTTTTTATACTTTCTGCTTGTGTGCTGGTAATCACTGAAAGATCTTCCAGCTGCTTTAAAGCCTGGTTATTATTCGCTTTTAAAAAATCCACCTGTCCGTTCAGATCACTTATCCGGGTATTCTGCAGGGCTATTTCTCTTTCCAGTGCTGCTTTCTCCCTGGCCAGTGTAGCTTTTTCTGTACTGCATTCTGATAAATCACTTTCCATGGTTTTGTACCGGGTTTCCAGTTTTGCATAATCAGCTTTTGCTGTTTTAAATTTTTTACTGCTGACACAGGAAAATAATAAGAGTGGTGCGGCTGCTGCCAAAACAAATTGATGTAGTTTCATAAAGATTAATTTGAGGTAATTAATAAATGATACCATAGTAGTTTTGAATTGTTTGTATCATTTGCCTTAACGGCAGCAAAGATAAAAGTACTTGTTACGGAATTGATTGATACTTTGTTAATTATTAATATGGATAATAGTGAGAACAGTCTGACAGACCATCGAAAAAACTAATAAAACTCATATATTGCCATGATATTAAACATTAATAAAAACCACCGTAACATTCATTTTTACACTACTGAAATAAATTCTTCATTTCAGTACTACGATTGCCTGCCTTTTTATAAATTCCTTTTAAATTATTAGAATCTATGTCACAACAATCCAACTTTTTTGCCATGGAGACTGCTCCTGCCAGAGCAGAACTGGAAACATGGGTAAAACAAATTGCTTCCTTCTGCGAAGCCAGTAATGTACACTGGTGCGATGGATCAAAAGAAGAATATGACAGCCTTTGCCAGCTGCTTGTTACAAAAGGAACTTTTATCAGGCTCAACCCTGAAAAAAGGCCGAATAGTTTTGCCTGTTTCAGCGATCCAAGCGATGTGGCCAGAGTGGAAGACAAAACATTTATCTGTAGCCTGCGCAAAGAAGATGCAGGACCTACCAATAACTGGATGGAACCTGTACAGATGAAAAAGAAACTACAGGACCTGCTGCAGGGGGCCATGAAAGGCCGCACCTTATATGTAATCCCTTTCTGCATGGGACCTTTAGGTTCTCCCTTAGCAAGATATGGTGTACAGATCACCGACTCTGAATATGTGGTAGTGAATATGCGGATCATGACCCGCATGGGACGAGAAGTGCTTCCTTACCTGCAAAAGAAAAGTTATGTAAAATGTCTGCATAGTGTGGGGGCGCCCCTGGAAGGCAACCAGAAAGACAGCAGCTGGCCCTGCAACCCTGATGTAAAATACATTTCTCATTTCCCGGAAGAACGTTTGATCATCTCTTACGGAAGTGGCTATGGCGGTAATGCATTGATGGGTAAAAAATGTTTTGCGCTTCGCATTGCCTCTGTGATGGGAAGAGAAGAAGGATGGCTTGCCGAACACATGCTTATCATGGGAGTGGAATCTCCGGATAAACAAAAGACCTATGTAGCAGCTGCATTTCCAAGTGCCTGTGGTAAAACCAATTTTGCCATGCTTATTCCACCCAAAGAATTTGACGGATGGAAAGTAACTACCGTGGGAGATGATATTGCCTGGATACATAAAGCAAGTGATGGTGGCTTATATGCTATCAACCCGGAGGCGGGTTATTTTGGTGTAGCGCCGGGTACCAACTACAAGACCAACCCTAATGCTATGGAAAGTATTAAGGCCAATACCATCTTTACCAATGTAGCGATCACTCCTGATAAAGATGTGTGGTGGGAAGGATTGACCAAAGAACCACCGGCAGGACTTACCGATTGGCATGGCCAGCCATGGGATCCAAACAGTGGTAAACCGGCTGCACATCCCAATTCAAGATTTACTGCACCGGCTTATCAAAATCCAGCTATTGACAAAGATTGGGATAACCCCAATGGTGTGCCTATTGAAGGTTTTATCTTTGGTGGAAGAAGAAGCACCGGTGTTCCATTAGTATATCAATCTTTCAACTGGAATTTTGGTGTGTACCTGGCAACAACTATGGGCAGCGAAATGACCGCTGCTGCTTTTGGTGAAATTGGTAAAGTTCGCCGTGACCCGTTTGCCATGTTGCCCTTTATGGGTTACCATATCGGCGATTATGTAAACCATTGGCTGCAGTTTGGCCGTAATCTCCCCAATGCCCCCCGGATCTTTGGTGTGAACTGGTTCCGCAAAGATGAAAACGGACAGTTTCAATGGCCGGGTTTCGGTGAAAATATCCGTGTACTGAAATGGATCGTAGAACGTATCCGTGGTAACGCCTCCTCTGTGGAAAGTCCGATTGGATGGATGCCCCGGTACGAGGATATAGACTGGACCGGTTTGGAAAGTTTTACCAAAGAAGATTTTGCGAAGATCATGACGGTAGACCGTGAACCGGGTAAACAGGAATTATTATCTCACGAAGAGTTGTTTGAACGTATGTATGATAAACTGCCTAAAGAATTTTTCTTTATGCGGGAATTACTTCTCTCTGCCTTATGGCGTTCTCCGGAACATTGGGGATTACAGCCGGAGAGAAACTGACCTCTGCCGATTATTGCTTGCCCTTTTAACAATCATAAATAGTGCAGCGGGTATCCGCCTGCTGCCTGTTTATGACGAATGATGTACATTGTACTGAATCGTTTTTTATGCCTGAATGGTTTCATGATCTTTTTACAAAAACTTCCATAGCCCAATCGGTCATCATCTATGGGCTGGTGATCGCTATTGGCATCTGGATGGGGCGCATTAAAATTGCGGGAATATCACTGGGCATCACCTGGGTGCTGTTTGCAGGATTGATCTTTTCTTATTTCGGTGTGGAAATAGATTCCGGTACTGAACATTTTATGAAGGAATTTGGACTTATTTTATTTGTTTACTCTATCGGATTGCAGGTTGGACCCGGCTTCTGGGCTTCATTGAAGAAAAATGCATTGGTGAATAATCTGCTTGCCTTTGCCATTGTAGCTACCGGAGTTATCATCACCGTCATCCTTTATACTGTCAGCGGCAACAGCATTGCTGTAATGGCCGGCGTAATGAGTGGTGCAGTGACCAACACCCCCGGTCTCGCTGCTGCACAGGCTGCTGTAAGGGACCTACATGTTACGGTGGCTGATAAATCACTCATCACCCTGGCATATGCTGTTACGTATCCGTTAGGCGTGTTTGGCATCATTGGCTCTTTACTGTTATTGAAAAAAGTATTCAACATTAAAATCGAAAAAGAACAGGAGTTTCACCGCAAGCTGGGTGTGCTGCGGGCCAACCGGCCTGTTTCTGTACATCTGAATTTAGAAAACAAACAGTTGGTGGGACAACCCCTGCGTAAATTGTTTGACCTGTTAAAAGAGCCAGTTGTAGTATCCAGAATGTATCACAAAGGAGAAATTATTACGCCAACACCAGACCTGATCCTTTCTGAAAATGATGTATTGCTGGTAGTGTCTTCCAAACAGGAAATGGAACAATTGAAATTATTGATTGGCCGACCCAGTACCATGAACCTGAAAACGGCAACCGACAGCGATCTGATCTCAAGAATGATCGTTGTAACAAGATCTGCTGTCACGCATAAAAGACTGGGTGATATCCCGGAGCTCCATCAACAGGAATTCACCCTCACCAGGTTAAGCCGTGCAGGTATTGAAATGGTACCACATGGTGATATTTTTTTACAGTTGGGCGATACAATTAAAGTAGTGGGCACCGAAGAAGGAGTGAAAGTGGTTACACAGGCGCTGGGTAATTCATTAAAAAAATTAGAAGTGCCTGACCTGGCCCCCATCTTTATGGGTATTGTATTGGGGGTTATCCTTGGCAGTATCCCTTTTCATTTTCCTAATATGCCGGTAGCTGTAAAAATTGGTATGGCCGGAGGACCTTTGATTATTGCCTTAACATTAAGCCGTTTTGGAAATCTTTTATACCTCAACAATTATACAACCAACAGCGCCAACCTTATGATCCGTGAACTGGGTATCAGTTTGTTTTTAGCCAGTGTAGGATTAAGCAGTGGAAAAAACTTATCGGTTGCATTTGCTGACGGTCGTGGCTGGCTATGGATAGGGATGGGTGTTATCATTACTGTTGTTCCCTTATTACTAATAGGATTTATTGCCCGCAAATATTTTAAGAAAACTTATTTTGAAGTATGCGGCTTGCTGGCAGGCGCCTCCACCGATCCCCCGGCATTGGCATTTGCTACTAAACTGGCCGGCAGTGATATTCCATCGGTCACTTACGCTACTGTGTATCCGTTGACAATGATATTACGGATAGTAGCAGCACAGTTATTGATTCTGCTCTTGCTGTAACTTACTTCACAGCATTCTTCAACGCTTCCACTATTTTCTTTTCGCTACCGATGAAAATTTTATCATTAATTATCGCAACCGGTCTTTTGAGAAAAGTGTATTCATCAAGGATATACTTCCGGTAATCTTTTTCCACCAGCTTTTTATCCTTCAGTCCAAGTTCTTTGTATTTCATGGCCCGGCGGCTGAAGAGGGATTCATAGCTACCGGCCATTTTTTTCATTTCGTCCAGCTGGGCCGGTGTTATCTTTTCAAATTTTATATCCTGCAGGACAAACCCTTTCTGATCCGCTTTTATTTCTTTAATAATTGCCTGGCAGGTGGTGCAGTTTCCAAGATGATAGATTTTTTTCATATTGTTACTACGTTACTGATTATCGTTTGGTTCACTCAGCCGTAAAATGCTTTACTTTGTAGCCTTAATTATTGTTATGGGCAAAGATGAAGTTTTTAGAGACGAAATAGAAAAAGCCAGCGATTTTAAGTTTGGCGCCAACGTAGCAAAAGTCTTTGATGA
>Ga0209063_1000732_pt1 | contig 19664 bp, 19 predicted proteins | sample KloWWTmeKNB19Kit_FD_187177 | JGI IMG/M metagenome (GOLD analysis project Ga0209063, IMG submission 187177) | Active sludge microbial communities from Klosterneuburg, Austria, studying microevolution and ecology of nitrifiers - Klosterneuburg... | ecosystem: Engineered > WWTP > Aerobic digester >... | reverse complement strand
GCGCTGTGGAGTTCCTTGTGAAGCCGGTAACGGAAACTGAACTGCGCACGGCAGTGGAAAAAGTACTGGGCATGAACACGGAGGAAGTGGCGGATATCACTTCGGAAATTCTCCCTACGGCCGTGCATGGCATCATTGGGCGATCGCCGGGAATGCAGGAAGTCTTCCGCATTATCGAACGCACCCGCACCAACAACGCCACGATCTTGGTGAGCGGCGAAAGCGGTACGGGCAAGGAAGTGATCGCGCGTGCCATACACTACAACAGCAACCGATCCACCGCGCCCTTTCTGGCGGTGAACTGCGGGGCAATACCCGACCAACTTTTAGAGAGCGAACTCTTCGGCCATACGAAAGGCGCTTTCACCGGGGCTGCCACGAACCGTGTAGGTTTCTTCCAAGCAGCGGATGGCGGCACCTTGTTCTTGGATGAGATCGGCAATGCGACTCCCGCAGCACAGGCCAAATTGCTACGAGCGGTGCAGGAGAAAGAGGTGACCATGTTGGGCGGCACAAAACCGCAGCGCGTGAATGTGCGCTTGATCTCCGCCAGCAATTCCGACCTCAATGAAATGGTGCGTACGGGCACCTTCAGAGAAGACCTCTACTATCGTCTCAACCTGATCAACATCCAGCTGCCGCCGCTTCGTGATCGAGTGGAAGACATCCCGTTGCTTATCAATCATTTCAATGCGAAGTTCAGCAAGGACATGGGCAAGAAACCCTTGCGAATTTCCGCATCCGTGCTGGATGTGCTGCAGGCGTACGCATGGCCGGGCAATGTGCGCGAACTGGAAAATTTCATCCATCGGTTGGCGATCATGAAGGATACGACGGTCGCCATGGATGACTTACCTAGCACGATGAAAATGGCCGGTCCGGAACGACCCGAACACGGTGCAATGCACACCCTTGCCGAAGTGGAAAAACAACACATCCAGCACGTGCTGGAACGTACCGGGCAGAATAAAACGAAGGCGGCCGAGATCTTGGGGATCGATCGAAAGACCTTGCGGGAGAAGCTGAAATAGCACTGGTACATTTTGTACCGACCGGAGAATTACTCCCCGCTTTTTCAACCCTGAACTTCTTAGGTCCGGAACCTTCCACTCCCGGGAAACAATTCTGTACCATCAACAAGGACAAGGCTTCTGGAACGATAGGTCTTTCAGTGTACCTGCTCTTTTGACCCCGTGGCACGGCCATTGGCAATGGTGGTCCAATGACACTGAACACCACCCGGATAAAACAGCGGACCGACCTCACCACATCGGTCTGTCACAACTGCCTCCACGATGGAGATTGCGTTCTCCAACGGAATTCCCCGACGGCCATCACCTTTTGCGAAGAACATGCGGTCGAAACCGTTCTGGAACCGGTACGCATCACCGCTCCGGAAGTGCCAAAGGCAATGGCGGTGCATGGTCTCTGTGGCACCTGTGACAACCTATTAACTTGCGTGCTGCGCTCAACCGAGCACATCACTCATCACTGCGAACATTATCGATAAACCCCAAAATGACAACAGCAACTGTTGAAAAGGCCGACCGCAAGGAAGGCATGTACGAAGTCGTCATGGAGCAATTCGCCCATGCCGCTGATATCATGGGTCTGGACCCGGGCGTCCGCAAGATCCTAGCGAAGACCAACAGCGAGATCGTGGTCCACTTTCCGGTGAAGTTGGACAACGGTCAGATCGAGGTGTTCACGGGTTACCGCGTACAGCACAACAACGCGCTGGGGCCCTACAAAGGCGGACTGCGTTACCACCAAACCGTGGATATCGATTCGGCACGGGCCTTGGCCATATGGATGACCTGGAAAACCGCATTGGCAGGCTTGCCTTATGGCGGTGGCAAAGGAGGGATCCAGCTCGACCCGAAGCTTTATTCGCAGGGCGAGTTGGAGCGGATCACACGTCGCTTCACCTACGCTTTGGGCGATAACATCGGCCCTGATCTGGACATTCCAGCACCTGACGTGAATACCAACGCCCAGATCATGGCGTGGATCGCGGACACTTACTCCTCAACGAAATCTCCATCCACACGCTTCGCCAATCTGCACGTGGTCACCGGAAAGCCCTTGGGTGCCGGCGGTTTGGAAGGCCGTGACCGCGCTACCGGATTCGGCGTGGTGGTCACCTTGAAGGCTTGGGCAAAACGCCGCAACAAGTCATTGAACGGGATGAAGTACATCGTGCAGGGCTTCGGCAACGTGGGTTATTGGACCGCTCATTTCCTGTTGAAGGAAGGAGCCACACTGATCGCGGTACAGGACGCTAGTGCTACGTTGTATGATCCGAAGGGCATCGACCCTGAAGCCTTGTTGGCCCATAGCGACGCGAACGGACGCACCGTGCATGGCTTCACCGGCGCAAAGGAGATCGACCCAAAGGAGTTCTTCGCACTCGACTGCGACATTGTGGTCCCTGCTGCATTGGGCAACCAGATCACTGGTGAGAACGCAGGATCCATAAAGGCCATGGTGATCGCGGAAGGAGCCAACGGCCCCACGAACACTGAAGGTGAACGCTTGCTTCGGGAAAGAGACATCGACATCATCCCGGATATTCTCTGCAATTCGGGTGGTGTGATCGGCAGCTACTACGAGTGGTTGCAGAACAAGCGCAGCGAGATCTGGAAGATCGCAGAAGTGTTGGAGATGCTTGAGGAGAAATTGGAGGACGCCTTCACGAAAGTGGCGGATACCGCTGCGGAATTCAAAGTGGATTGGCGCACTAGCGCGTATATCGTCGCCCTTCGCAGGCTCGAGAAAACCTACAAAGAGCGGGGCATTTTCCCATAGGCCATGGAACGCATAGGGATCTTGAAGGAACGAGCGGACCGCCGATTGGTCGTGCTTTCACCTGCCGGTGCTGAACGCATTCGTGGAAAGGCCAACGTGATCGTCCAGCGCGATGCTGGACGTGCGGCCGGATTCACCAACGAGGCGTATGTGGCGGCCGGGGCACAGGTCGTTGATCGGGAGGAGGAGGTCATCAACGGAGCGAACATTCTGGCGAGCTATGACCATCACTACTTGGGCGGACCGCTCAATAGCGATAAGACCTTCATCGGTTCCTTCAATTTTCTCGGTGCTCCTTCCAAGCTGGACCTTTACCAACGGCAAGGCATTTCCGTCTACAGCCTGGACCTCATGCCAAGGACGACATTGGCCCAAGCCATGGACGTGCTCTCTTCTGTAGGGTCCATCTCCGGATATCAAGCCGTACTGCTGGCAGCTGAGCGATCATTGGCCACCGTGCCAATGATCACCAGCGCCGGTGGCACCTTGCGTCCGGCGAATTTCTTGATCATGGGTGCCGGGGTCGCTGGCCTACAAGCCATTGCAACGGCGCGCCGTTTGGGTGCCGTGGTGAAGGCGTATGACGTCCGCACTGCATCAAAAGAGGAGGTAGAGAGTTTGGGCGCTGAGTTCATTGAGGTGGAAGGTGCAGTGAATGACCGCAGTGCGGGCGGATACGCCGTGGAACAACCCGAAGCGTTCTTGGCACGGGTACGTGAACGGATCGCGAATGAGGCGGCAATGGCCGATGTGATCATCACCACCGCACGGATCCCGGGAAAGAAGGCACCCGTCCTGATCACCGAGGACATGTTGATGGGGATGAAACCCGGCGCAGTGATCGTGGACTTGGCCGCATCATCAGGAGGAAACTGTACGCTCACCCAGCCGGACCGAACAGTGATGTACAACGAAGTAACCATCCTCGGTCCCACGTCGATCGAATGCAGTTGTGCACACAGCACCTCGTTCCTGCTCTCGAACAACTACAGTGCATTCATTGAACATTATCTCGTCCGCCGCGAGCACATTCTGGAGGATGAGATCCTACGCTCCACCTTGGTGGTACAGAATGGCGAACTGGTGAACGAGCGCATCAGCACGCTCACCACAGCAACCCTTTGAACCATGGAACTCAGCTATTCGATCACCACGATCGACGGATTGTTCGTTGTCGCACTTAGCCTCCTGTTGGGCTTCGAGGTGATCAAGAACATACCCGCGGTACTGCACACGCCTTTGATGTCCGGATCCAATGCGATCAGCGGGATCATCCTCATTGGTGGTGTCATCCAATTGCTCAACACCACTGTGGAAAGTCCGTGGACCATGGCGGCGGCGTCGATCGCCGTTTTGCTCGGCACCATCAACATGGCGGGCGGATTCTTCGTTACGCACCGCATGCTTTCCATGTTCGTCGTGAAACGTAAACCAGCCAGCGGCCAACGATCATGAGCATGGCAATGGTGTATCTCGCATCGGCCGTAGGGTTGGTGCAAGGTTTGAAATACATGGGCGATCCGACCCGCGCCAAACTCGGCAATACCGTGGCGGGCGTCAGTGTTGTCGTAGCGCTGATCGCCGTGGCCTGGGCGAACGGTAACGCGGGCACCAGTGCTTTGAGCATTGTTCTCTTGGTCGGAACCATCCTGATCGGTGCAGTGATCGGCAAGGTGTGGAGCGATCGCGTGGCCATGACGGCCATGCCGCAACTCGTCAGCATTTTCAATGCCTTGGGTGGTGCATGCGCCGTAGTGCTTGGTTTGAATGCAGTGTACGGAGAAGGGGTTGTGAACGGCAAATTTCCCGGTGTAGTGCTCATTCTCGGCGGCATATTTGGCGGCACCGCATTCACCGGTAGCATGGTCGCCTTCATGAAACTGGATGGCAGAAAATTGCCCCGTCCTGTGAAAGCATACAAGCACATCGCACAAGCACTATTGCTGACCATGAGCACCATCACAGTGGGCTACCTGATCCTCGCGACCGGCACAATTCCATTCCCAACACTGCTCTTGGTCATCTCCATCGTTGCGTTGCTCTACGGCATCTTCTTCACACTTCCCATCGGTGGTGCCGATATGCCCGTGTTGATCTCCTTGTTGAATGCCTTGACCGGAGTGGCGACATTAATGGCGGGTCTGCTCTTCCATGATCCAGTGATGCTTATCGGCGGGATCCTCGTTGGCGCTACCGGACTGTTGTTGACCACGCAAATGTGTACCGCGATGAACCGCTCATTGTCCCATGTCCTTGCCGGCAGTTTTCGTTCTTCCAGGATCCCAACGAACGAGGTGGAGCAGGACATCCGGTCGATCACTGCCGTGGAGACCGCATCCTTGTTGGCCTTCAGCAAGCAAGTGGCCGTAGTGCCCGGTTATGGAATGGCGGTAGCGCAGGCGCAGCGTGAATGTTTCGCCTTGCAGGAACAACTGCGGCAGAACGGTGTGGACCTGCACTTCATCATCCACCCCGTCGCCGGAAGAATGCCTGGGCACATGAACGTACTCCTCGCCGAAGCGAACATTCCATACGCATCCGTCATCGACATGAACGCGGTGAACGGCAAGATGGAATACTATGATGCGGTACTGGTGATCGGCGCGAATGATGTGGTGAACCCTTCGGCCGAGAACGATCCAACGAGCAGCATCTACGGCATGCCCATTATCCGAGCCTACAAAGCCAAGCAGGTGATCGTGATGAAACGCGGTATGGCCAAGGGGTATTCCGGCGTAACGAACACGCTATTCGATCGACAGAACTGCAAGGTGCTCTTTGGCGATGCCAAGGAGAGTTTGGAGCAGATCATTACAGAACTAAAACGCATTTGAAATGGAAAATCCACGTTTGGTCATCTCCGCAAAAGAGCGCGAACTCATCATGGCATGGATCATTGGATCCACACCGGCCGATGTATCCATACGGGACAGTTTGGACAAGCTGTATACCGAGCTGGAGCAGGCCGAGATCCGGGCAGAATACGAACTGCCAAAAGATGTGGTACGCGTGAACAGTATCGTCACGATCCAATCACCATCGGGTCGCAAAGAAGGTCTTCAAGTGGTAATGCCGTTGGAAGCCGATCTGAAAGCGAACAAGCTTTCCGTTTTCACGGTCATGGGTTCCGCGTTGGTGGGATATCGTGAAGGAACCACGATCAATTGGAAGTTGCCCAAAGGAGAAGAGACGATCTACTTGGAGAAAGTGGACAATTCCAAGGTCAAGAACGAGGTGAGCAGTACAAGAAATTGAGCCGGACCCACGCAGCTCAGTGATCATCGCCATCTCGCTGACACTACTTTTGGCGCTTCGAGAACATGCCACGATCCACCATATTCCATGCTGTGTTGCTGTGCCTTTTGCTTGCCGGATGCACTGTTAACGGCACCACTTCGACTGCCCAGATCGCCTCTGGTTACGACCTGAGATCCCCAACGACGACATTTGTCCTACCGGATATGTTGCATGAGGTTTCGGGATTAACCGACATCGATGCGCACACAGTGGCGTGCGTGCAGGATGAGAACGGTATTATTTTCTTCTACGACCTGGAAGAGCAAGCGATCGTTCGGCAGTTGGAGTTCCATTTGGATGGTGATTACGAGGGTATCACCCGCATAGGGAAGATGATCTACATTCTGCGTAGCGATGGTACGATCTACGGTGTGGAGAACTATGATGATCCCAATTTCATCCTGCATACTTACACGACCGGGATACCAGCTGCAAACAACGAAGGCCTGTGCCATGATCCGGTGAACAACCGCTTGCTCATCGCCTGCAAAAGCAAACTGGGGAAGGGTCCTGAGTACAAGGACAAACGCGCGATCTACGGCTTCGACTTGAAGACGAAAGAATTGAGCACACATCCGGTATTCGAATTCGACGTACAAAAGATGCCCGAGTTCGCTCTTCTGCACAAGATCGACCTACCAATGCGCACCAAGGGCAAGAATGGTGGAACTGAAGAAGCTGTTCTGAAATTCAAGGCATCAGCGATCGGCGTTCACCCTATTCGCAAACAATTGTACGTTCTCTCCGCCGCGGACCACATGTTCTTCATCTTCGATCTCGAAGGCGAGCTCTTGCATATGGAGCCATTGGACCCTCGCGTCTTCAACAAAGCGGAAGGCATCACGTTCATGGAGAACGGCGACATGCTGATCACCAACGAAGGCCAGGACCACAGGCCGACCTTGCTACGGTTCAACTACCAAAAGCCTTAGTGCTGCAAGCTTTGGCGTTCGGCAAGGAGCTGGCGAAATGGTTGTTGGGAAACCGAACGAAATGTGAGGATCCAGCGCTTGAGCGGCCGTGATGATCAACGGAAGACATTGTTCTTGCGCCGCACAAGATCAACACTATAGCTTTCGGACATGAAAGTGCTTTTGATCGAAGATGAACCCGAGCTGCGGCGTTCCGTACTCTCGTATTTGCATGATCAGGGCTACGTAATGTAAGTGGTCAAGGACTTTCCGCACCCTTTGCCCGCTAATTGGCCGTTTCCGATCTCTTGCGCAACGCCGTACAACACAACCTCCAAGATGGTTCCATCAATGCGCGTATTGTGCACGACAGCTTCGTCCTATCCAACAGCGGGCCGGTCCCCAGAAAACCTTTTCGACCGCTTCGCCAAAGACGATCCCAGCAGCGTTGGCAACGGATTGGGTTTGAGCATGGTGAAAGAAGCCTGCGACAGTGCTGGCCTTGAACTGCGTTACACGGAAGGTGGCGGCGAGCATGCAGTGGTGGTCTCCAAGAGGCCCTAATCATCAGATTCTGCACAGGTTCGTGTCCGCTTTTTTTTGCGATCATGATCTTGTCCCTTGAAAAGGCTCTTTACGATCCTTGGCGCTCGTTCACTTCGATGCACGATGCCTTCGCCGGCGACGACCCGAAAGCATGGTCGCTTTTGAGGAGTGGGTTGCCGATCGATCGCTACGTGACCGAACGGAGGTGGACGTAACTACTTCGCCTGCTTCTCCTTCTCCTTGAAGTATTTCCGCAGCAACCAATTACGCTGCAAGGCGCGCAGGTCTTCATTCAGCAGCAGGGTAGTGGTATCGAGGCGGGTCATCATCCGCTGCACATCGTTGGCGAGTGCTGTATCACGAACGAGCGTATGCACCAGCCCTTTGTCGCTTTCAAGGGATCGGCTGAAACGATCGATACGACCGATGGCAAGGCCCAACGTGTCTGAGGCGGTGTGCAGTTCGCTCAACATCCGGCGTACATCCGCTTCCGCGGCATCATCGGCCAGCAGAACGCCGAGCGCACCTTTTCCACCTTCCACATCGGCCACGATGGAATTCACTCCTTCTGTCAATGCGCGGGCGTTTCCAGCAGCGGCGTTGAGCTGGTACACGGCTTCGCGAATGACACCGCCCATGGAGGTATCCGTCAACATGCCCACGAGGTTGTTAGGGTCGTTCAGCCTTGCGGACACTTGCCTGAGGTCGTCGGTGATCGCGGCGAGATTTCCGTTGGTACGATCCAATGTGCGGATCATCGCATCCGTGTCCAAACTTGGTACGGAACGGATCGCATCGCCATCACTGACTGGCGTTCCACTTCCTTCACCGGATAAAAGGTTCACCAGTTTATTGCCGATAAGTCCATCTGTGCCCACACTGGCCAAGGCGTTTGTTCGAATATGTTCCGCATCGTCCATGCGAATGTTCATGTACACCCGCACGATGGTGTCGTTGATGATCTCGATCGCATCCACTGTGCCTACATCGATCCCTGCATAACGCACGTTGTTGCCCGTCCGCAAGCCGCCCACTTCTCGAAGATCGGAGCTTATGGTGATCGAGCGGGAAAAGAGGTCCTTTCGGGTTCCCATCAAGTAGAGGGCGAGTACGAGCAATACCGTTCCACCCAAAACGAACAGTCCCAATTTGGATCGTTGTGATCTCTCTTCCGCCATTATAATGAATCAAAGAAACGACGCACCACTGGATCCGTGGAATGCATCAATTGTTCGTAGGTACCTTGGGCGTGCGCGGTGCCTTCGTGAAGCACGATCACCTGATTGGCCGCCAACTTCGCAACATTCAGATCGTGTGAGATCAGTATGGATGAGGTGCCGTACTCCCTTTGCAGGTCGAGCATCAGTTCCACGATCTCGCGACTGGTTATCGGGTCCAGTCCTGTAGTGGGTTCGTCATAGAGCACGATCTCCGGGCGCATGATCAGGGTGCGCGCCAGACCTATGCGTTTGCGCATGCCACCGGACAATTCGCTGGGCATCAGGTCCACGGTATGTTCCAGGCCCACGTCCGCAAGTGCGCGCATCACGCGCTCTTGGCGCTCAGCAGTATTCATCTTCACCATATGCCGCCGCATGGGGAACTCCAGGTTCTCGCGCACCGTCATGCTATCGTAGAGCGCATTGCTCTGGAAGAGGAAGCCGATCCGCACCCGCATCTTGTCCAGCGCCTCATGTTCCAAAGCCAGCATATCCTGACCTAGCACGTCCACGATGCCTGCATCCGGTTCCAACAAACCGATGATGCATTTGATCAGTACGCTCTTACCGGATCCGGACTTCCCCAACACCATCACGTTCTCCCCTTGGTGAAGGTCCATGTCGAACCCCCGAAGCACGTGGTTCGTACCGAATGCCTTTTTCAACCCACGGATGCGGACCACCACTTCTTCGCCTATGACCAGCGGCCGTTCGATGCCATGTGCGGGTTTCTCCATCTCAGTTATAGCCCAGAATATCCGTGATCTGCACGGCTATGAGGTCGATGACGAAGATCACCAACGAGGCCACGACCACTGAACTGTGGGAGGCTTGTCCAACACCCTCTGTGCCGTTCTTCGTATTGAAGCCTTTGTAACACCCCACGATACCGATCGCAAAACCGAAAAAGAAGGACTTGATGAAAGCGGGAAGAAAATCGGCGAACACAAGGGAATCAAAGACCTGTTGGTGGAAAAGGGACCAGCTCACCGACCCCTTGATATTAACGCCGATGTAGGACGCATAGATCGCGATCGCATCGGCGAACACCACAAGCACCGGCAACATGAGCGTGGTGCTCACCACCCGTGTAACGACCAAGTATTTGAAGGGATTTGTGCCGCTCACTTCCATGGCGTCGATCTGTTCGGTCACTTTCATGGAGCCCAGTTCGGCGCCGATGCTCGACCCTATCTTGCCTGCGCAAATGAGTGCTGTGATCACCGGTCCGATCTCACGCACTACGGAGATGGCCACCATGAGCGGCAACATGCTTTCTGCCCCGAAACGCTCCAGCGTAGGCCGACTTTGTACGGTAAGCACCAAACCCATGATGAACGCAGTTACTGCAACCAGGGGCAGTGATCGATAACCGTTGATGAAGGACTGCCGCAGCAGTTCCGCCCACTCGTAACGAGGTCGGAACACCTCGCGGAAAAAGCGACCGGTGAAACTGGCAATGTCACCGACCTCTTCCACAAAAGCACGCACGGTTTGCGACCTGGCCATGGGCCTAAGATAACCGGGCCATATCGGACCGAAGCAGACATCCATCAGCAGGTCGTGGGCCTACCTTCTACAAGTCCGCCTGCACCCCATCGCACGACAGGGCTACACCCGGGGACCAGCTTAGGATTGCGAAAACAGGGAAAGCCTACAGATCCTTCCGCACAAGATCCGAAAAGATCAGCACCATAGCTTTCGGACATGAAATTACTCGCCTTGTCGATAGCGGAAAACAATGCGAACGCTTCCTTCCTTCATAGCGCGGTAATAGAACAGCCAAGAGATGAACGGGGTGAAACCCGAAAGGAAGAGAAAGAGCAGATCGTTCTTGGTGAGCAATTTCAATTCAGGGACCTGTCGGAAAGCAAGTGAGTTGATCCACTCCAGAGCGACATCGCCGCTCGCATGCTTCATGCCCAGCTTGGCGATCATTGCGGTGATGCCGGCAAAGAACATGCCGATGAGGGCAACGAGGATGGGCCTAAGCATCTGATCGCAGAGGCTGAAAGTAAAGAGCAGCATTCTATCGCTGATCACCTATATCTCGAGAACAGTAACGGACCTCGATCCTTACCCGTGGAGCAGTCCAACACCCACGCTAGCCTACGAAGCCAATTCCTAATACTCCCAACGCGGGTCCTGAACAAAAAGCGTATCGGTAAGTGAATGTAGGAAGGCAACAAGTTCAACGACTTCATGCTTCGAAAGACCCAACGGCTTGATCTTATCGTTGGGTGCAGCGCGGGAATGACCGCCGCCATTGTAATGTTCCACTACATCTTCCAGCGTGGCAAGTCGGCCATCGTGCATATAGGGTGCGGTCAATTCCACGTTCCGTAAGGACGGGACCTTAAAGTGGAAGCGGTCCGCTGGGATCTTTGAAAAGCGAATGCGACCTATATCACCATACGTGGTATCTGATCGGTTCGTCTCGAATGCGTATTGGGTGAAGTTCGGTCCGGAATGGCAGTTGGTGCATCCGACCCGGTCCGAGAAGAAAAGGTTCGTGCCCTTTAGCGCCTTCTTGCTCATGGCAGTGTTATCTCCTTGCACGTAGCGGTCGAATGCACTGTTGTTGCTGATCAATGCGCGTTCGAAAACACCCAATGCACGTGTGATCGTGAACGCATCCGGTGCCCTACCATAAGCATCTTGGCACATGCTTACGTACACTGGTTGCTTCTTGAGTTGTTCGGCAATGTCCACGATGTTGTGCGCGAATTCGTTGTGCTCCTGGATGGGTACAAGCACTTGCATCTCCAACGTGGGCACGCCTCCTTCCTTCAAGAAATAGGGGTGGAATGCCACATTTGCCAATGAAGGTGCATTACGCGTTCCGGGTCTGCCCATGACACCGGGGCTGAATGGAACACTGTCCGAAAATGCCAAGGACGGTTTATGACAACTCGCACAACTCAAGGTAGAATCTATCGATAGGATGGGATCGAAGAACAGCTTCTTGCCCAAAGCGAACCGTTCGGGCGTGTACTGGTTCTCCAATGTATAGGGAACTTCCGGAAAGGCGAAGTTCGATGCGTTCAAGCGCGCCACCGGGGTGCGAACATCCTTGCGCAAACACGCGACCAACAGGACAAGACCACCGAGCAAACAGCTATACCGACAAAACGATGAACGACCCATCTTCGTTACAAAGGTGGGGCTTGTTCCACGTTCAGAAGGGATCGGAGAATTCCGAACGCGTCGGAAGCACTTCGTCCGTTAGGGTATGCAAGAAGGCGATGATGTCCTGCTTATCCTGATCGGAAAGCATCAAGCCGGTGCCTCGTGTGTTTTCCAATTCGGGATCCAAGGTGCTGGAAGCGACAAGTCCGGAGTTGTAGTGGTCGAGCACTTCCTCCAACGTGGAGAAGCGGCCATCGTGCATATAGGGAGCGGTGAGTGCGACGTTCCGCAACGAAGGCACCTTCATCTTACCACGGTCCGCAGGATCATTGGTCACGGACAGGCGCCCTACGTCCAACAAACTTGCGTCGCTTTCCAAACCGTTGTTCATGTACTGGTCGTTCTCAAAATTTTTCGGGGAATGGCAATGCGCACAATCCGCGCCGCTCTCATCAGGAAAGAACTGGTTGTACTCCGCAAAGAACAATTCGCGTCCACGGTCCTCACTTTCCGTAAGTGCTGCCGCTCCTGTCAGGTACCGATCATATTTGCTCTCCACGGAAACGATGCTGTTCATGAATTGTTCCATGGCCAGCGACATCTTGAGCGGGGTGATCTCATCCGACCCGAACGCACGTGTGAACTGATCACGATAGGCCTGCATCCCATTCAACTTGGACACCACATGATCGAGTGTCTCTGCCATTTCCAAACTATCCTGGATCGGTTTCAGGGACTGATCGCGAAGCAGTTCGGCACGGCCATCCCAAAAGAAATTGTTCTCGTTCCACGCCATATTGAAAACTCCCATTGCCTGGCGTTTTCCGGGAAGTCCATGGACGCCGATGGAGAACCTCGTTGTATCAGAGAACGCATGTTCTTGGCGGTGGCAACTGGCACAAGACATGTTGCCGTCCAACGAAAGAGCGGTTTCGTAGAACAGCATTCGACCCAATTTCACGCCTTGCACAGTGAGTGCGTTATCTGATGCGATGGCTGGCGCAGGGAAAGCTCCGTACGAAAACGAATAAGGAGAACCATCATAGCCCACCAACTCCTCGATGACCGGGTCGTCGTGCCGACAAGCACCAAGGGCCATGACCATGGCAGCACAGACACCGATCGTGAGCAAACCCACAAAACCGATTTTCATCATTACTGCTTCACCACCGTTCGGCGTGCGACCACCGTTCCCTTCTGTAGGAGAGAAACTTGGTACACACCGGAGATCGGTAGGGCAACATCAATTGCTTTTCCTGTGGTGAACGGTGTGCTCTGTACCAACTTGCCCTGTGCATCCAGCACACGCACTTCATCGTAGCCGACAACACCGGTGGTAGATATACGGACTTGATCGGTGGTGGGATTGGGATACACGACCAAGAGATCTTTGTTCAATTCGTCCATTCCGACCGGACCGTTGCCTTCGATGGATGTGAAAACATGGTCCCTGAAATTTCGAAGGGCGATGGTCGCCAACCCGGTCTCTCCGTGAACAATTGGGCCATTTCCAATGCTCATCTCCCGGAATGCTTCAACGTAATCACCATTCAGTTGGACAACTAGATCGCCGCCGTCCATGACACCTGCGGTCGGAATGGTCTGCTTCAGGTAATTATTATCACCCAATGCATGGATCTCGTATGATTGTGCAAGGTTGATCCCCGACGTGCCTTCCATGGCAAGAAAGCGGTACCCTGCCGCCCAACCCCAATGCATACTGGGTGATTTGGGTGCCAGTGGATGAGAAGCTTCATAGGACGCAGGGTCCAAGTGATTTACCGCAGGATCGACACCGACCCCGAAACGAACGGCTTCCAGCGCAGTGATATCGAAATTGCCCAATGGAACGGTCGTCATTACATGCGCATCCACCAATACCCAAGTTGCATCCACATTCGTTTCCTGGCCGCCATCATGGATCAATGTGAATTCGCTCAGGTAGTACTCCATTCTGGACGCACGGAAATCCTCATCATAACCGTTCAGTGCGGTCACATTACTGGCAAAGGGTACGCCGCCCAGAAAATGCTCGATCTGCAACACCACGTTCTGCTGAGCTGAAACGGTCAATGAGGCAATGGTCAATAAGAGCGTAGTGATCCGTATCATGAGTTGGTAATTACGTAGGTTTGTTTCGCAGGTCCGAAATGACTGTATTCCAATGATGTGCGAATTTACGGGACAGCAGTGGAATTGACCCAACTGGACCATGCCATCTTGTTTTACACCTTGGACCCCTATGCGTAGTTGCCTACTTACACTTTTCATTTCCATCCTTGTTCCGACCCAGTTGCAGGCACAGCAGATCAGTTGGAGCGAGCAACAAACCATTGGCGTTCTGGATTCCCAAGCATTACGACCGCGTATGACCATATCGGCCCAAGGACCAGTCGTTGTTTGGGGTGATCCACCAAGTACGTTGTACGTGAGCACGGATCCAGGAACAGGGTTCGCTGCACCAGTGATCGTTCAACCCGCCGGCGTACAGCCGTGGGCAACCAGCTGGGCCGGTGCCGACATTGCGGCTCATGGTGATACGTTGATCGTGGTCTATAGCACCGGGGTTCAAGGTGTTGGAACCTTGTATGCATCACGATCCACCGATGGCGGAGAGACCTGGCCGGACACTGCGCGCATTGCTCCACTACCCGGACTGGAAGCGCGTTTCCCGACAGTGGCATACATACCCGGACAAGGCCCTGTGGTGCAATACATGGAATTCGATCCGGGCTGGCAATTGCCCCGCTATGTGGTCAGCAGGAGCACCGATGGCGGTACCACATACGGACCACCCGTGCAGGTGAGCGCTCCGTATGCTCCAGGTGAAGTGTGTGATTGCTGCACCGGCCAAGCAATTACCGGCGATGGAGCGGAAGTGGCATTGTATCGCAACAACAACAACAATTTGCGAACGACCTGGGCCGCCACATCCACAGACGGTGGTGCAACTTTCCCAGTAGGAGCGGAGATCGATCAAACAGGATGGATGTTCAACTCCTGCGCTTCTTCCGGCCCGGATGGCTACATCGTTGGTGATTCCATGCGCTACGTTTGGATGTCCGGCGCAACAAACGGCACCAAGTGTTACTATGGAAGTGCCGCATTGACCGATTTGAACGTTGGTTCCAATGCGCCGATCCACGGCGGGCAGGTGCAAAACCTCACCCAGAATTTTCCGCGCATTGCCGGCCGAGGTGACACGCTCGGTATTGTATGGGAACAGAATCTTCAGGGTAACAAAGAGATCCTCTTTCGTTGGAGCGTAAATGGATGGGCGGGTCTCAGCACACCCGATACCGCGAACGTGATCCTAACGGGCGCACAATCCACACCCGATATTGCTTTTCAGAACGGAACTTTTCATCTTGTATGGGAGAACCTCGCTACTGGACAATTGAGTTATCGCTCTGCTGTGATCACGACCGAAACAAGTGTTCCTGTGCTAACAGGTGAACCAGGATCGCTTGTATTATTTCCAAGTCCAGCGACCGAAGTCCTTCACATTTCCCTTCCACAAAAAGCCGCAGCACTTTTGGTTTACGATCAATCAGGTAAAATCGTTCTGCGCGATAAGGCTTCAGCTACTATTCGTATTGAACACCTTAGCAAGGGGACGTATAGCGTGCAATGCTTTTCCAACGATGGCGCGCTGTTGGGGGTGGGAAGATTTCTTCGGTAGAAATGAACAGAATGGCGCGTGCTGCTGGTTGAGGTCGTCTCAGTAGCTGACCATCAACCCCGCACCCCATCCCATATCGCTGTCGTAGTGTGTGGTGATAGCCATCCAGTTCTTCACGATGTAGCGCAAGCGCCCCATGTACTCCAGATCGCTATTGCCCATCATGTCCAACCTTAGGCGTGGAGTAAGTGGGATGTCTTCGCGCATCAGTTGCAAGCGGAAACGTTCATCAGTATCTACACGCACATCGGCGACGAGCAACATGGGTAGCGTATACTGGAAACCAATATGCGCCACGGCGCGACCGTCCTTGGTGTTCCGTTGTTGGAATAGGTTGTCTTCCGGTATGCCATGTTCTTCTGCACGTGTGCGCCAGTCCAGGCCTGCGTTCACGAAGAGCCATTGCATCTTCCCGAAGTAGCGCCCGAAGTGCGTCTCCACTTCCTGGCCGTGCATTTCGGTGTAGCCCAATCGCCATTCGGTCTGCAGGTTCCAGCGCTTGTTCTGCAGCATCATTTCGCCGTCGTTGCCATTGGTGGCGATGTCGTTCTGGAACATGAAGTGCCAGCTTTTGTCGTCCTTGAGGAAAGTGCGCCAGGAATGCTTCGGCAGCGGCAGCGCGGGGTCCGCCGGTGCATCTTCATAGCTGAACACACGACCCATGCCGCTCATCATGTGGTAGAGGATGTGGCAATGGAAGAACCAATCGCCCTCTTCGGTGCCAAGGAACTCGATGGTGTCGGTCTCCATCGGCATGATGTCCAGCACGTTCTTCAATGGCGCGTGATCGCCCTGTCCGTTCAGCACCCGAAAGAAGTGGCCGTGCAGGTGCATCGGGTGGCGCATCATGGAGTTGTTGTAAAGGATGATGCGCACGTTCTCGCCTTTGCGGATCATGATCTTGTCCGTCTCTGAAATGGTCTTGTTGTCGATGGCCCAGAGGTAGCGGTTCATGTTACCCGTGAGCTCGAAGCGCAGTTCTTTCACAGGTCCCGCTGGCAGCGCGGTGCTGGTGGGTGAACGCAACATGGCATAGTTCAGCGTAACGATATTCGACATTGCATTGCTGTTGTACATGCCGCCACCGCCACCCGCACTGTTGTCCATGCCCTCGTGTTCGGAGCGATCATCCATCATCATTTTCTCCTTCTTTGACTTCTTCCCCTTCGGTCCAGTGATCTCCGGATACATCACCACGTTCATGTCCATCTGCTGCAAACTCATGTTCATGCCCATGTCGTCGAGGTTCCCATCCATCTTCATCATGCCGTTCATCATCTTCATCCCGGCGAAGTACTTCAGCGCACCCAGCGGCATGGCCAATTGCTTGATGCCCTTCCCCAGCCACACCGATGCCGAGCGCGTGCGGTCCTCTGATGTCGCCAGGAATTCGAACGCTGTGCTATCCGCCGGAATGGTCACGATCACGTCGTAGGTCTCGGCAATACCGATGATGAAACGGTCCACTTCCACGGGCTCCACGTCCACGCCATCGCTGGCGATCACCGTCATCTTTCCACCGGCATAGCTCAACCAGAAATAGGTGGACGCACCGCCATTCACGATCCGCAACCGCACGCTATCCCCGGCCTTGAATTGCGGTGCTTCATCCACAGGCACGCCATTGATAAGAAAATGATCGTAGTACACATCGCTCACGTCCATCGCGTTCATGCGCTTCCACTCATTGCCGAGCTTGGTTCCCACCTTCCCTTCCTTGATCGCATCCCAATAACTCTGCGTGGTGCCGGGTCGCAATTTGTTCTTTTGGATCGCGAACCAATCGTTCGCATTGTGCAATCGGCGATGCACTTCGTCCGGTTTCATGTCGGTCCATTCGCTCAGTACTAGTGCGAACTCCGGCATCGGTTGCGCGAAACGCTTGTGGATGATCAGCGCGCCGTACATGCCGTTCTGTTCCTGCAGTTCGGTGTGCGAATGATACCAGTAGGTGCCGTACTGCACCAACGGAAATTTGTACACCTGTGTCTCGCCCGCCTTGATCGGTGCGGTGGTGAGGTAGGGCACGCCGTCGAATTCATTCGGAAGGATCAGGCCGTGCCAGTGCAGGGAGGTCTCGTCCTTCGCCATGCGGTTGTGTACATAGATCAACGCGGTGTCGCCTTCCACGAACTCCAACGTCGGCATTGGGATCTGTCCGTTCACCGCGAAGGCCTTTCGATCCATGCCGGTGTAGTTCACGATGGTGTCGTTCACATAGAGGTCGTAGCGCGTGGTCTTCGGCGTGAAGGCTCCTTGCGGCACCGACGAGCCAAGCGGCCGAAGGCCTTCCGGGTATTGAGCGAGCGCGCTCGCTCCAATGCCCACGGCGAGCTGAACTATGAAGATCCGGCGATTCATTTCGAGATCGTCTCCTTCACGCTACCACAGGTCATCATCATGTTTCCGTAGAAGGGGTTCTTGATGGGTTTGTCGCGACTCAGCCAATCTGCACCGCCTTCGTACATCGGGCAGTGGTCCAAGTATACTGGCATACTCGGAGGCGATGCCTTCGCGAGTTCGGCCATAGGGCCCGTCAGTTCCGCAAAAATCTTGCGCTGCTTGGCGAGGTTGGAGGTAGAGGCAAGAACGCCGGTCGTATTGGCCAGTGGTTCCATCACTTTCATCCAGACCATGTGCACGCCATGTTCCAACGTGTCCACTTTCACGTTGCGTACGGCAACGTTTAGCGCCTCGGCTCTGTTCTGGGCATCACTGGCACTTGATGCCACCAGTGCATCCTTCAACAAAAAGTAGGCATCGAAGACCGGCTGCAGGTGATCCAGCGCCGCATTCTGCCCCATCGTCGTGGATCCTTGTTCTGAAAGGGAGTCACCGGCGGGTGCGGTATGCTCGGCGTGTGCATCCATTCCTTTCACCGGTTCATGCTCCATGGTCCGCTCGTACTGGCAACAGCCCGGCAACTTGTCGTACGCTTCCTTCGGCGCCAAGTAGCGTTCGTTGTCGTAACCGGCGTGTGCCAAGCGTTGCAGGATCGCATCAAGATCGGTGCGGGTGCTGTCAAAGGTGACGCGGGCCATGTGCGTATCCACATCCCAATCCATTTCGCTCTCGCCTTTCATGAAGCCTGCTTTCTCGATGGTCTTCTCGCACATGCCGCAATCGCCATCGATCTTCACTGTCGTTATGGTGGAGTTCTTGATCTGTGCCGTACAGCCGACGTTGAAGAAGATCAACGGGAGCAGCAGGCGTGATTGAAGCGTTCTCATGGTTCGTGGTCGTTAGGGTTCTGGTTAATTCATTCTTGAAAGGATCGCCTCCATCTGTGCGATCTCCCGTTCCTGTGCGTCGATGATGTCATTGGCCAACTTGCGGACCTCGGGGTCCATCAGGTCGGCTTCCCGGCTGGTGAGGATCGCCGAAGAGTGGTGCGGGATCATCGCCCGCATGTATTGCGCGTCACCGATCGGCACTTGCGCCCGAAGCCCGACCAGTGCCAAAACGAATACGCCAAGGCTGGTAATGATGATGGCCATGTTCCGCTGCTTGTTGGGGTACATATGCCCTATCATGATGACCATCATCAACGCCATCGGCGCGATCATCAGCAGGGTCATGTAGGTCCGCGTCAGGCTCAGGTGGATGTGGGCCAAGGACGCCACGTTCAGGAACATCACACTGTACATGACCAAGAAGGAAATGCCAAGCATGAGCATGAATTTCAAGTATGGGTTCGGTTTCATGATGGGTGTTGTTGGTGTGCGTTGATCGACACAGATCGCATTCCACTATCCAAATTCACCCACTTCAACCGCAAACTATTGCTCACCACGCTAACGCTGCTGAAGGCCATGGCCGCCCCGGCGATCATCGGGTTCAACAAGAAACCGTTGAAGGGGTAGAGCAGCCCGGCCGCGATGGGGATGCCGATGATGTTGTAGATAAAGGCCCAGAAGAGGTTCTGGCGGATGAGGGTGACGGTTTTGCGCGAGAGCAGGATCGCACGCGGGATGGTGTTGAGGTCGGTGCTGATGAGCGTCATGCGTGCCACGTCCATAGCGATGTCGCTGCCCTTGCCCATGGCGATGCTAACATCGGCCTTTGCCAAGG
>Ga0209063_1000731_pt1 | contig 19693 bp, 24 predicted proteins | sample KloWWTmeKNB19Kit_FD_187177 | JGI IMG/M metagenome (GOLD analysis project Ga0209063, IMG submission 187177) | Active sludge microbial communities from Klosterneuburg, Austria, studying microevolution and ecology of nitrifiers - Klosterneuburg... | ecosystem: Engineered > WWTP > Aerobic digester >... | reverse complement strand
CAACTTCTTTACGAGTCATCGTGAAGATGGTACCATAAGTATCAAGACTTGTTTGATACTTCTTCTGATTTCCGGCAGCCCATAGTTCAAGCTTACCGTCATCGGCTACTTCATTCCACATATCTCCACCGGTTACACGGAGGCGTTCTGTGATACGGAAGTCGGGATTGCTAGCTTCTTTACATACCGTAGTAGCAAAGGGAGCACCAATAGCCCAACGTTCGTCTTTGAGTACAGAACCTACTCGTTGGAAGAAGTCGGGAAGATCAAAGGTTGAATAACCGGTGTTCTTCAAGAACTTACAAACAGACTCTGGTTCTGAGTAACCTTTGAAGTCACCGCCAGAAAGATTGGCAGCGTTTACCAACAGTTCTTGGATACCCATTTGTCCGCGAGAATCAGCGTTGTCTACCAGAGTCTTATCGAATCGGGTAGCCAAGTATTCTGGCTTTGAACCAAATGCAAGAGCCATATTGACTAGCATTTGATTTTCAAGGGCATCGCCCTTCTTATATCCTGGGGAGGGTGGTTTTGGTAGATTGTTATTCAATTCTGCCAATTGGATGCTGTTGTTAATAGCTTCATCATCCCAACCATTTGCAATACCTTTCTCAATTAGATCCCATTTTCCAGGATTGCTATTGAGCAGGCTAAAAGCGCGTCGAGTAAGAGGATCAAATTCTCCCGAATGAACTGGAGGAACTGGAGGAACTTCTTTCTTGGGTGCATTTTCTACTTCTTTGACAGGAGGAGTCTCTTTCTTTACTGGTGGAGTCTCCTTCTGTTCGTTCTTGACATCCTCTACAGGAGGTGTCTTTTCATCCACAACGGGTGGAGCAGCGTTCTTAATTTCCATTCTTTTCTCCTTGTTGAGAAATTCAAAACTTGTGTTACTATCACGACCATTTGGTGTGACAGTCATTTCACGTAAAACCGACTTGTTTACTACATAGATAGGACCTTGAAAGTCTCGATTATTGACTTTAATAGTACCTTTCTCATGTAGTTTAATATCGGTCTTATAGTTACCAACTTTAAGACCCATACTAGCTTGCCAAGGAAAGCCATTCTTTGCACCTTCGACTACTTTTGTAGTGTTAGGTCCAGGTAATGAAGCTACTCCTTTTCCTCTTAAAGCTGATGAATTATCAACTTTACGTAACGAGGTCGTGTGTCCAATAATATCTTCGTGTTGATAAAATATTGGAGTTTTCTGTTGTAATTCAATTCCCGCAATATTGTATACTACTGGATAATCGAATCCATAATCCCTAAGATCAACCGAATCACCGCTATAACCTTGGAAGGTTAATTTGGGTGGCCCATTTTCTGGGGAGATCGCTTTAGCTGCACAGTTGATATGTATGGCTTGTGCATCTGGCTTCATAGCTTCATTGTTTATCTCCATAGGTTATTCTTTCTTAACTAGAGATCTAAGTAGTTTTCTATATTCTTCCGAAGAAAGAGGGAGTAGTTTAGCTTCCATTTCAAACTCTTTTACGATATCTTTTCCTTCCATAGGTTATTCTTTCTTTGAAGGGGCTGGTTCATCTTCTGGCTCTTGCAACAAAAATGGGGCACTAGCTCTAGAAGCTATAATGATCTCATTCAATTGTTGTCGAGTAATACCAAGCATTCTAGCTTCTCTGTCTAATTCTCTACGTGGATTCCTAGCCTGATCAGTATAAACTCTATGCAACGTAGTTGATCCAGAAGATAAATCTACTGCTCGTGCATTTGCTCTTTTACCTGGATCAGGATGTTCAAAAGTACTGTCGTAGTTTAGATCGTAAGTAAAGTTTGTTCTTGCTGGAACAGGTAGATAACCACTAGCTAAGATAGCCCTATCATACCACATTTTAAAGACTTTGCGTACAATAGGTTGAAAGTCTACTCTATCGATTTTGACCTTATTGATCCAGGGTTGAATATCGATAGCGGCTGTAGCCATATTACTATCTGAACTATCTCCTAGGGCTATGTTCTTTGGCATTTGAACACAACGGGCAGCGGCAGCCACAATTAGATGAATGAACTTAGTTCTATCATCGGAAGTATTGCTCATAGGTACACTCTCCAGTTTTATTCCTGGTGGAAGTGTAGGTATGAATCCTGGTTCATATTCAAAGCTATCTGTAGGCATTGGGAGTGTTTCTCCCGATGTATAAACTTCTTTATCTAGAGATAAAGCCATAGGAATACATGATCTAAATTCTTCTCCACGTACAATAGCATTCATGTATCGTTTGATAGAGGGGAATAGACAGAAAGCAGGACCACATTCTGGCATACCGATGAGCATATCTTCTGTAGTTCTTTTGAACCATAGAAGTATATCTTTAGCTTCGTATTCTACAGGATCAATTACTCCATACTCTTTAACATAAATCTTTTTGATATCCCAGTTCTCGTCGTATTCTATTCCATCGTAAATACGATCTTCTAGTCTAGCTCCTAGAGGATTGGTCAGTCTCAAAGAAGAAATAGTTTTGATGCCAAATCCAACAGGATCGGTAGGATCAAGTAACTTATAAGGAATCCCGATCCCTAAGCCAGTTCTAGCAGCACCTCTACGTATTTGCCTAATAGCTGTACCAATAGAATTGTTGCTAGCCCAGTCCATCCACTTATCTTCGATAACATCGTTAATCTCTGCAATTGGATGATTACCTAGAATTAGTGGTACAGAACCAACACAATGTTCTGCAATAGTATTTAGAATACCGGTGTAGTAACTGTTTTCTTCATCTTCTTGTGCTGAGACTTCACGTATTTTCTTCCTAAATAGCGGATTACCAATCGCTATTTTGTAATCCCTTCGGGGGATATTTCTCCAATCTTCTGGGGAGGTTGGAGTGTTACGTATTGTTAGGGAAGTGATCATATAGATTTCTTATTGAAGATCATTTACAATATGGGGGGGTGAAGTAATCATTCGTAGTCAGTTCGAGGATCTTCAGAAGGACAATCAGAGTATTTTGGTTTTACATAGGTACCGCCAAATTGACCAAATCTTGTCGGTTTGAGAGCTTGACGTTCGAGAAGTTGTTGGATTTTAAGCGGATCATGTGCTTCAATCTCTACTTCTTTAGTCTTGACTCGTTTAGGGCCTAGATTGTCAGATAGTCCCGCAAAGTTGATTTCCGGTTCTGTAGGTGTTTCAGTATTAGAGTCATCACCATAATAATTTGGAGCATAGGCTACCATGTTTTTATCCTTAATCGGTTTCTATTGTTATTGTGCCAGAAACCCCACTAGCCGAAACAGAGAATTCACCCCCACCCAGTATTGTGAAACTAGTGGAATCAGTTATTTCTGTATCACCATTTGGAAGAGTTTCAGCAATTTCATTTCCACGTCTAACCGAGCTTTGTGGAATCAAGGTTCCTGCTGCTCCACCTGCATAATTGATAAAGATTTTAGTTTTATCTGGACGAAGTGTGATATATGGTGATTGTCCATTAGCTACGGTTATCATACTTATTTCCTTTTATGTTTGTTTTTCTACAATATCGACACGTGTCTTAATTTGTCGATTACGTGCTACTGTAATTTTGTAAGAACCTTCTAACACTTCGACTGACCAGTCGTATTTTCCTGGGGTGAGTCCGTTTAGTGCTGTGTTGGTTATGTTGAAAGATACTTTGAATGTCCCACCACCTAGATCTGTTACTGTTCCGGTGCTATTAACATATACCCCGGTGCCTGTTAAAGCATCTTTAAGACCAAATTTACCTGTAGCAGATGTAGTGATTCCAGTTATTTCGTCAAAAGACCATTCCAATGCTCTACCATTAGCCGCTAGATAATCTGTTTCTAAAATCAATTCTAATAGGTCACCATCACCACTTACTGGGGCAGAGACTACAGCCGAGCCTGTTCCTATCAAACTTGTTTTATCTTTTATTTGACTAGTTGTTAAATCCCATGCTAGTCCTAGAACAATATCTTCCCAGCTAGTTGGTTGTGTAGCACCTCTAAAAGCTACAATTAGGTTACCTTTAGTTTCATCAACGGTAGCATCGTACAAACCTAAATTAGGTGCTGCTCTTTCAACGAATAGTACTTTATTCGCTACATAATTTGCCAATGTTTGACCAACGTAATATGCATAAAGATCTGTAGTTCCCGTTGGTTCTGTTAAAAGTAAGATGGGAGTCATGAAATTGTTCTTGTTTCTGTTAGAGCTTCTCTAGTATCTATCACTACTCTACGTGTTTCTGTTGTAGATGCTCCTGCTTCTAATGGATTTGCTGACCGGCCTATATTCAGTACTTGGGCCGCATTAGCCACCATTCCCCCGTCTGCCGTGCCCAGGTCTGCGTCGGCTTTGATTGCGTCTAGTAGCGTCGCCGATTCCGCAGCATCGGTTTTTGCTGGACCAGCTACGATTACACTGTCGGCCAATGTCGCACCACGGACCCGCAATTCAAACTCTACAGTCCCAGTTGGCTCGTCAGCAGCATAGATGCCCGATCCTGCTGGTGACTCTGTAGCTGCAATTCGATACGAGGCTAAGTTGGCTGGATTGTACGCCTCAAATGCAGGAGTGCCGGATGTGTTCCACCACTGGTCGGCGGCGTTGCGAGCGAAAAAATCAACGTCAGTTTGGCTCGGAATGTAGATCGCTTTGATTGTCACTTGCGGCCTCCACTTTGGTTAATTTTGCATAGATCGCAGTCAACACTTGAGCCGCTGCCATCGCGTCGGGTGAGTGTTTAATAGCCGTGTCAAATGCGGCTTTGACGTATTGGATTTCTTGTTCTGTAAGCATGTTAGGCCAGTGTCAAAGCTACTGAGCGTACCGTACCGTCAGTACCCTTGCCTTTGATTGTGATGGTCGTATTGGAAGTAAATTCAAACGTCACTTGCCCATTGTTGTTGGGCACCGACGATGTGGGTGGGGCCATGTTTATCCTGCCGTCATTGTATAGCTCCAGCACAAACAAGCCGTTATTGTTGGACAGGAACTTTGTCGCGACGGTGTCGCCGGTGATATAGAGCTTGCCGCTATTGCGCCAGACAGCTCCGTTGGTGGGCCCTGGAGCTCCGATCCAATCCGCTTCGATGTTGAGTGACCCGCAGGTTAAATTCCCACGCAACCGTGTGGCTGTCGTCGCGTTATTGCCGATCACCGTCTGATTATCTGCCGTCGATAGCGTGTCGGCACCAATGCAGATCGTATTGACCGCATCGGATTTTTGCACGCCGGTTGACCAGCCTGCGTTGGTTCCGATGAATATGTTTTTATTTGCGCCGGCAGATGTAAGAGTGAATCCTGCCTTCTGCCCGATCGCGATGTTGTCGGAGCCCAACACGCTATGCAGAGACTCCAGGCCCATCGATATATTGTGGTCCCCTTCGCCGTACAGTTGGGACGTGTAGCCCATTGCAATGTTGTGATCGCCAATCGTGGTCGATACATTCTCTGAGTGAGCACCAGCATAGCCACCGATCAGGATGTTGTAATCTCCGGTGGTGCTGTACGCACCGCCGTATGACCCGATCACTACGTTGTAGTTTGCCGACGTAAAGTTTTCACCAGCAATGTATCCCATGAACACATTGCCGCCGCTGCCTGTCTCTAAGTACCGGCCAGTTGCATCCCCAACGCAAGTATTGTGGTATGTCTCGACGATGGAATTTAATGTGAGATTTCCAACGGCAACATTACCATTGCCTGTGGTCACGTTGCGTGCGGTTTGAGGGCCGATGAATACCGAATCCGTGATGAAGTCCAATCCTGACGGACCAAGATCACCGATGACGATGACGTTTACGCTGTTGGCATCCGACGGAATATCGCAGTCACCAATCGCGATGCATTGCTTGGCTTGCTTGCCTCGCATCTTCATGCCGTTAACACGGTTGGTTATTGTTGGTTTTGCAATTCCCATTTACTCCCCCTTCACTAAAATCCACAACAACGCAGCCAGCCCAAACGCAGCTAGCCCGTACAGTACAAATTCAGTTGCTAGGACGCGGCTAAAATCTTCTCCGATGCCACCCATTGTTTCTCACTCACAAATCTAAACTGCGACTGCCGAACTGCGGGCTACTGCGTGACTTCCCAGAGAGCGGGGACTGCTGGTGGCTCCCATCCGGCCTGTGTGGTGTGGGCTTGGCGGCAACGATATTGAGTGCCGTTGTACATGCGAAGATCACCGACGACGACTGCTTGATTCTTACGTCCCAGCTCGATTAGTCCTGGTATTGCTTGTGCTGATGTGCTCATGCTTGTTATCCCGTCGTGTCGTGAATTAGTGTTGCACCGAGGTAGACTTTTTTTATCTCGGTGCTGCCTAAGTAGGCTTTGTTGATTGTGGTTGAGCCGAGACGCAGGCCGCGTGTGCCACCACCACTGCCCATGATATACACCCTGCGGCGTGGCATCGGTGTGTAGGCTACGCCGCGACGTGATGCGAGCTGGGCTACTTCGCTGGGGTCGAGTGCTCGGTTGTAGATACGTAAGTCATCGGTGAGACCATTGATGCCCGACGACTCGTATCCAGACATTGTGCCCAGTGTCATGCCACCGGTGTTTGTCCCGATTGCACCTGACCATGACGTGTTTTGGGCATTAAGTATTCCGTTAAGAAAGATTCTAACGACGCCTGGTGAGTATGACCCAGTGAGATGTACCCATTCTCCGACGGGCATACTGCTGCCCATGCCCGATTGCCACGAATCACGACGAACACCGCCGATATTACAAATAAATCGAACCTTTGGATCTGCGGAGTACGACGCTAATAGAGACCATTGCGTGTCACGATTTTTATCGATCAACGCTGTGTATCGTCCCGAATCGATACTACGCAGGTTGACCCAGCCGCAAAGCGTAATGCTATCGGTGATGTTGAATGCAGCGTTATGTGCCACAGCAATGCGATCACCGGAACCATCTAGGTCAAGTGCAATCTTGCCGTGACTCGCCACCCAACCTGTACCAGGGTCCATGCCTGTCAGCAGCCCGTTGTTTCCACGGCCACTAAAATCAGTCAGCAGCGCAGAGCGAGAACGGTCTACCGATGGACACCATGCACCGACGCAGCCTTGCCATAGATTTGGATATTGATAAGCCATGATTAAGCAATCGTTTCATACACAGGCTGAACACGAATTTGATGATTTCCGCTGGTTGAATTGAGATTAACACCAGTGTCATGGGTGACGAACAAAACGAACTTTGGTGGCACAACGCCGCCGAACAGCGACGCTATTGAGACGGCACCAAACGAGTACGCTTGATCGGAGGTGCCAACCGTTGGAATCGAAGCAACGAGCTTAGCCACACTAATTTTATTCTCGGCAATCAACGTTGGTCCTGCCGCATCGCTAGCACCAAAACCGGCCAAGAATGTTGGGGCAGAATAGTCAAGTGCAGCCACAGCCCAGATCTCGATTGACCTGGCCGGTGACGGTGATGTGCCTGTGGTGATCTTTCCGCTGACTAAATAGTCGAGAGCCTTGAGCGACGTATTGTCAATCGCTGTTGACTGACGACCCGCAAGCTTTGTGGTTGATGTGGCCAGCGATGCAAGCGTAATGGTTACGTTTGCTTCGGTTCCGTAGGCAAATTTGATGTCTGACATTATTTACCATCCCATAGAATTAAGTACATCGATATATCCAATACTGCCCTCAACTGTCATCGTGGCTGGTGACGCATTGGTCCCTGTACCAGTCGCAAATAGTTTTTCTAGCCGGTTTGCAGGACGACGACAGTGAACGTAGACCGCAGCCCGAACAGCTAGGTCTTGTGCTGTGCCCTTCCACACTTCTTCGATTCCAGCTCGCACATTTAGCTTACTTGGATTCGTTGCAAACGACTGATTCGCAAACATTTGCTCCCAAATGCGAGCCTTACCAACCGTCAGATTGTCGAGTCTCGTCCAATCAAAACCGTTTTGCATGATTTCATCACGGGTGACTGCGGTTTTCCAGACGATGAAGTCGACGACTGCAATGCCATAGGCTACAGCAATCGCATAAGCACTATCCGCAGTATGTGGAAGCTGATTGAGTGCATTGTCGGCTAGCACGTCAGCCTGTAATGTTGCTTGTTGTTCTGGCGTTAGCATGTTGCCCTCTGTTAAGCGTCGGTGATTACATAAAACGTGGTTGCACTTGGTGAACCAATTGCTGCATATTCAGCAGCGGTAAGGCTCACCATATTTGTGATTGCATCGGCACCAGTGATGCCGGTGATGTTACTTGGTACTGCAAGATCAGCCTTTGTCCCCTGTGCCGCTGTTGCAAATGCTGTCGATGCACTTGTAGCTGCTGTGCCAAGGCCAAGCGTTGTACGCTGAGCAGATGCGTCGGAATCGTCCAGCAGCGCCTTGCCCGCTGCCGTGATGTCCCCGCCGAGCTTGGCCGTTGTCACTGCACCCGCAGCAATCGTCAACGCCGTTGCACCAGTCACATCGCCCGTGTGCGTAGCGTTGCTTGTCTTGGCTGTGTTGGCTGCAACAGCACTGTTGGCCGCGACCGCAGCATCAAAGCCCAGCGCGGTACGCATGGCTGCCTTATTTGCACACGCCATTACAGCGTCAACGTCTGCGGATACTGTTATTAGGTCTGCCATTATGCTGGTCTCTTAAATAAGCTAGTGCCGTCTGGACGTAGATACTTGTCGGTGGTGGCTGGACGTAGATAATTATCCACCCCAGGCACGACAGGCCCACCACCACCACCACCGCCTGCAATGGGCGCGGAGACCGAACGTGCGACGGGACTAGCTACGGATCTCGATATGCTCATTGCTCACTCTCGTTTCGGGTGGACAGTCCGAACTTCTCTTGAATCGCGTTGATCGCCCGGTTGAAAATCTTCTCTTGGATATCGGGGCTCGTGTAGCCGATCAGTGCCGCAGTCGCCAAATAATAAAAGGGACCAACAGGGCTACTGGTATCAGGACCGATCCAAATACCAACAGCTCCAAAAGCGACCAGCCCAGACGATAGACACCGACCAATGTTGCCAGCGAGCCCATAACTAACGTTGTCGCGGCAGAGCCTAACGACTCCACCGATGACTCCGAACAGCGACACTGCCGCATAGAAAATGACTTCAATCTTTTGGAAATCCACATGAGTGCTCGCGTCCTGGTGTGCAGATGGGTCAAGAAAAATATTAGTTGCCAAACGTCGCGCGCGGAGCACAGGCAGAATTAGGGAACGCCTTTGAATCCTTCAACACTCCGCGACCGTTCTGGCCCCATGCCTTAGCCCAGCTATTGAGGATTTCGTTGGCCGCGTAACGGTTCGGATCGTGCTTCGGCAAGCTGGGTTTATAGTCATACATCCACAAGCCGCAGACGCTGTGACCCCACCAATTGAAATCAGAGATAACTGGGATGCGATTGAGATAGCATGTCAATATTTGCTGCACGTTTAGCTGTCGATCATACTGTGCGACAGCCAAATCAACGAAGCCTTCAGTTGGTCGAAACTCCTTAGCCGCTTCCCAGTTCGCAGCGGTGTTGTATCGATTTCCATCCATCGACTTTTCAGGCCACAGCGACACTGGCATCACGCCGCGCTCGCGCTGGAAGTCCAACCCCTGCGCACCCCATCCACCTTGGTCGCGACCGTTCTTGATGACCCATGCGCCAGAGTGTGCGCTTAGCCGAATGTTCGGCTGATTATTGCGCATCCGTAAGCAATGGATTGCAGCCGTGCCAGAGTAGAACCAGCAATAGCCTTGCCCGTTCTGGTCGAGCGGGTCAAGCGATTCGACCAGATCAAGCAGGCGGGTTTTCGTCTCCGTCATGTGCGCTATGCGATCGGGAATTTCATCCCACGGAACCAGCGGTATCGACGCGATATCCCACGCTGGAGCCGAGGCGTAGAAGCCTTGCGGAGCGGCATCATAGTCACGCGGAATACAGCCCTTCGCGCGACCGTCTGACTGCGCGTCATACTCGGCGCTCGGCGTATCGTCACCGATTACTAATCGGCCTTCAAACATACTCATTGCGATAGCTCCAAGATGCGTTGACGAAGCGTAGCTGCTGTAACAAATCCCGAGAACGTGCGCGACTTGCCACCGATTGAAATTGAAAAAGTCGGGTACTGATACGCTCCGCCGTGGATGACCTCGATCTTCATATCGCCCAGCTTCGGTGCCTCGTCGCGCAGGAACAACTCGCAGGCCGCACAGCCGGCGGTGGTGTGAACCGTAACGACGGCTGGAGTGCGTGCGGCCTGCGAAGTGTTCAGTTGCTTTAGCAATGCCAACGTCTCAGCGACCGTCGCGGGAAACGGACCCTCATACCCCGTTACACCGTTTGAGATAATCAACCAGGGTAGAGAGGCCCGAGGTCGCGCGAGTGCTTTAACAAATCGATTCGTCTGATCGGTGTACTGCGTGTCAGGATCAACCCTGCGAAAATCTGGATGTCCATCGACTTTTATGCAGTTCGCGTTTAGATAAGCCGTGATCTCAGGACTGTAAAAAATATCCGCCACAGCTTGCGGCATGTCGTCGCCAGTCTCACCAACGAACAGCACTCGGAAGCCTGGACCCTCAATCGGTGCAACACCAGGTGTCGGCCCTGGTGGTGGAGGTGGCGGAGGAGGTGGCGTTGGCTCGCCCACCGTTACCGTCACCGACTCGTCATCCCACTGTAGCGGAGCCTCGCTAATTACGTTCACATCGAGCACATGCTTGCCAGCCGTGCTCACCACATAAACGCCCGTCTCGATCATCTGCACATCGGCAGTCGCGCACTTGATCTTGACCAACGACTTGGACAAATCACGATCGCTCTTGACCGTCACAACAGCCGCAGGAACCGCAGGCTGAACCACCGCTGGGCCAACCTCTCGAATCGCATCGCCAATCTTATCGCCGTCGATCGTCTGCAATTGAGTGATGATTTCCGACGTCACCGTCACCACTGTTTGCGCGTCGCGAGTCGTGACTGTTAGCTCAGCCAGTGCCGTGGAAAATAAAAGGCTGGAAAAGACCAGCGAAAGAAAAGATGCAAATAATCGCACGGCACTTTTCCCCTTAGAGATATTTGGCAATCAGCAGCTCAGCCAATCGCAGCAGCAACGCCACGACAGCCGGACTGATACCGACCTCGTTAGCACCCACGCTGCCAAGTGTCGCCTCAACCTCGTCGCAGCACTCATCCAGATTGCATGGTAGGTCGTGAGCGGCCTCACCCATAAGCTGCGGATCATCGAGCGAATTGAGATACGCGCCGAGCGAACCGACCAGGCAGCCAGCGTGCTCGAGCAAATCGCCCTTCTGCTTGGCCGCGTCACCGCCACGCAAAATTCGCAAAATCTCAAGAGCACATTCGACCTCGATTTTTGGTTCGAAAACGCAGCAGTCCATAGATAGATTCCTAGTGAGAGTGGAAATAGAATTTGCCTATTCCCAACTCAAACTAGCAATCGCTGGACTTATTAACATCCGGCTTATTGGGGGTAATTACACTGGTCGAACTACCTTGCGAAACTTTCTCTTTTTCTTCGGTGAAAATCCGCCTTTTGCAACTCGAGCACTCCAGCCGCCTCCGCCTCAAGCCTGCTTGCGAGCGCCGCCAGAGAACACGCCACCGAATCGAACCGCACTCACAAACGATTCCCTTCATGGCCGATTCCTTCCGTTAGTTTTCTAAAACGCTACAGTTTTCTAAAACGCTACCCAAACGACTAATCTTGACCACCGTGTGCGGCTGCTCGTCGCCCGCAGCCACGTACTTATGCGCGACCAGCACAGCGACCTGGGCATCATCCCGCCAAACCACGCCTGTGACCGCATCGCAAATCGACTTTACCAAATTGTCGCTATCCGGCTTGCCTGTATGCCACTCTCGCGGCATGGGCTTCCTCTTCCAAACGCGATTCTTGGGTCGCGGGAAAACCAGCGTCATATCGACCACTACCGGCCCTTCGATGAGATCCCCTGCAAACGCCGCACGTGCCGCCAGACGCACGCAAGCCCTGTATGTGTCAATTGGCCCGCGTGGGTTGTAGACGCGAGCATAGCCACCCCTTGCCGTGGCTCTGGCGCGTGGTTGTGCGACTGGTACTCCCAGCACAGTGAACTCAATCATTCTCCTGCCCTCACCTTTTTCGTCCACTCATCCGCCTCCTGCCTGTCCAGCCACCGCAGTACGCCACGCGCACTGAACCTCGCGACAGTCATGCCGTCGCGAGAGCACACCACAGTGCCGCGTAGTTCAGTTGGTGTCATTAAAAAAATCCAAAAAAAGTAATGTCACATCTGTCCGGCTATTGTCCCAACTGTTTGGGACAGAAGTATTTCAAAGGAAACTCAATAAAAATAAGGGTATAAACTCCCTATAAACACATATAAAACACTTATGTCACTATATCCATTGTGGTAATCCTCTTGCTTATGGTTTCTCTTTGGGGGGGGGTGTTCCTGGGGGAGTATGCAGTGGGACAATGTGACAAAAGCCCCAAAAGCCTAGCCTTGTAGTTAATCTTGGTGGTTTGCTTCTATTATGTCCTACTCTGCGTATTTGCCTATTGCCTTTTGTCTTGTATTGTATACAATGCCGGTATGACTGGCTGTTCCCAGTTATGGAATACTTTTTGCTAAGGGGTTTTACTGTGGCTGAAACTGTTGATTCAAGTGAGTTGTTCCGTGCGCCTTCAGTAGGCGGAAAGCGAAAATACAACTGGGAGTTATGGCAGGATGGACGGACATGGAAGATAACCAAGGGGGTCGATTTCTTTTGCAGCTTGCGAAGCATGAGATTGTCTATTGGTATTCGTGCTAAATATGTTGGCCTGAATTACAAAACAGTTACAAACAAAGATAACCAGACGATTACGTTTCAGTTTTCACCTCATACCAAATAGAGGGCCTGCCATTACTTGTCCTCGCAACTGTCTCCAGTCCCATCTCATCTGCCGCTGACTGCAAATCGCCTGCCGTGAGACTTCGGCACGCTCTTAGCAGTAGCCGCCTATTGATGCCATCCGGTGACTGCTGGAGAGCATTTTGGAGTAGCGTTTTTGCTTTGGATGCCGACTTGTCAAATACGTTTTCTCGGATGAGTCCGCAGCTAATTCTCGCTAGCCAATTCGACAGGCAGATAGCCCACTGGACGTCGATCATTTCGATCTGCACGAAGTCCCACTGGCACAATCCAGCCGGCACGTCGAGCCTAGAGCATCGATGAACCAAAGCGAGTTTCATTGTCCTAGCTGCCACGCGCGACCAGACAGCCGCCCGCATTTCAGACTCGCTCTTCATCCGCTCATTGATCTGCTTGCTGTGGACCTGCCACCGCCGCAGAGCTTCGCTGCTCATCTTCACGGTCTCCGGCGTTGGGATTAGGTTTGCTGCACCTGGCTCGAATCCAAGCCAATCCTTAACCACTTCGACCAGCTTCTCCCCAGGCTCGCTAATCGTCATGTCATCGCGTGGGTCGGGTCGGTCTTGGACCGGCCAAAAAGCGATGCGTCCAATTAGCCCATCTGCGACCTGCTCGGTAGCGATGGAGTCAAACACGGTTGCACCCGTCGCAAGCCCAAGCACGCAAAGGTGAGGCTGTACGATTCGGTTCCTGATCCCGTCCGAGTGAGCTGCCCCGCCATACGTTCCGTTCGACTTTCCATAGAGCTTCAGCAAATGGTGTCCGATATTCTTGATGTGCTGATTACCCTTTTTGTCGAGCACCGCTTGTAGGATCTTGCCGAACTCATCGCACACCCAAATCGCACAGGGCGCTGTAGAGACCGCGCGCATCAAACCATTGCCACTCTGCACGTCGGGCGGAATCATGTGCCGACAACCAGGATCGGCAGCGTCTAGGATCTTGGTAATGGTCGCCTCGCAGGCTTCCTTGCCGCTTCCCGTTGTCGCCAAAATTAGGTTGTAATCATTCGTCCGTAGGTCTGTATGCGACCGCACCTTTCGGCCAAATATCGTTTGGCACAGAGCAACCGAAACAGCCAACCCCATTACCACGCTGCGGCGGTACGCTTGCTGGCCGTAGAAGTCAAACACCTGACGCAGCAGTCCGCCAGACGGGACTAGCTTCAGGCAAAACTGCTCGTCGTCGATGTCCTCGTCGCTTTCGACCGTTGCATTGAGTGCATCCCAGTCGATGTCAAGGATGTCAACTTGCTCATAAGCTGTCGCTGGTTTGTCCTCACGCGGGGTGCCGTTGTTCATTGCCGAGCGTGCAACCTGCTCAATCTCTTTGTCTGGGAGCGGATCCGCCAGTCGAGAGTTCCACGTCCGCAGAAAGTCCGTAACATCATCTTCGCTCAGCCTGTCGCCGTAGTCGCCAACAATCGCAGCAAGATGCCCAGCCAGCCGGAATGCTGAGTTGTTCCGTCCACCTTCGCTTGGCCGCTCAGCCGCATCGACGTAGGCTCTAGCGCGCTCAGCCAGCGGAGTTGAAACCGTTTTAGCCGGCGCAACGAACTTCGGCTTTGGTTTTTCTGGTGTAAGGTATTTTCCGCACAGCCAATCTACGGCTAGCTGTCCGTCGCCAATCGTCTCGAAACCATCGATCACGTTTCCGGTGATCGTCCAGAATCGTGCATGGTCGTAGCACTCAAGCCAGCCGCCCACCGAGCAGGCAGAGCCTTCTGGCTTCACTCCACGGGTCAGCAGCTTGATCCCAGTCCCGCTCGGCGAGACTTCCGCGTAGGCCAGGCCACGGAATTGTTCGAGCACTTCGCTGGCTTTGTCGGTGAAGCCTTCGCTGGTTATACAGTCGTCTAGGTCGATGCCGGTGTAGGGATCGTCACTGGAGATGACGAAGGCACGCATTGGACCTTTTAGCTCACTGTGTAGCCGCCATGTTGACGCGTCGCTGCTTGTTCCGACTGGTATTTTGCAACCCTCTTGGTCGTAGTACCACGCAAGCCATTGCCGCAGGTCGAGTAGTTCTGCTGGGATCATGCTGGTTACTTCCATGATGTTAAGGAATGTCTTTTTCTGTAAAAAATCCTTGCTCATCTTTTCCGTGGACGTGTAGCCAACCAGAGCGAATCATGTCAGCAAACGGATGACAGGGAGTCGTGCAAAGAGCGAGTAAATGCCAAGGCTTTTCATTCGTTAGATTCCTGTAGCCCTCAGTCGTGTGATGGACATCTAGCTTGCTTGTCGCAGTCCCGCAAAGCTGGCACGTCCAATTGCATCGCTCCTTATGCTCTTTAGCCTTTCTCCTCCAAGCGTCAGACTGATTTACAACGTAATCGACATATTCCTTTGACAGATGTGCTACACCTCCACGCTCTCTGCTCCTTTCAAAATCCCTGAGTAATTTTTGAGCCCTCTCCGAAAAAACTTTAGGAGGTCTGACATTTGGAACCACCTTATCCTTACGAAGTCTTTGCATCATATTCTTGAAGCAGACAGCATCGACGCCAATAAATTGAACCTTGTATCTCTCTGGAAGCAATTCAATTGCCCTGCATGTATCCCTTGTATCCCAATCGTCCTCGCCCTTTCCTATCAATTTCCTTGCTGACAGTAAAACCTTAGCCAATACTTTCTTGGGTGGCTTATCCACATCTCCAGAATCAAAAAGTCGACTCATACCAATACTCCTTGCCCGTTCTTCCGTTGATTGACCGTTAGACCCATAAGCCTCGTCTCACCCAACCAGACTTGGCTTTCTCTAGCATCTACTCCGATCGCATTTCGCCCGTTGCGAACCGCAACCGAAACAGTTGTCCCGCTCCCTGAGAACGGATCGAGGACACTACCACCTATTGGACAGAATGACCTAACAAAGAACTCCGCAAGCCACTCTGGAAATGGCGCTTCGTTTTCGTGAGCATCGTTCCACCCCAGCCCACCACATCCAACGAGGCCCTTTATGACATTTCCTGGATTACAAATATCTGGGTCGTTATACGTCGTGTCTTTCCTGGTTCCATCCTTCTGCCTATTTGTAGCTTGACGTGGCTTGTTTTGCTTTGGGGCAGACCCCATAGCGGTATTGTCAGACCAAGGTAGCTTCCCGTTTTTAGTCGCGCAGATAATCGGCTCCCAATCATTCCTGAGCCAGTCTGGGCCGCCTGTTCCTGGTATCCCATTGCGTTGAAAAACGATTGGCTTGCGGAGCTTTGCGCCACGCCGCTTGATTTCAGCCCCGATCAAGAAAGGTGAATACGAATAGTCAAAGTTCGATGTGACACCCTCAACAACCCACGCAACCAAACCCTTTGACACTCTTAGACACTCCATGAAGCAGTCAGCCGCCCATTGCACATACTCGTCACCCGATAGATCGAAGGCAACTTCTGAGTATGATCGCTGCGATTCGTATGGCGGCGAGCAAAAGACCAAATCGAAAGCGTCATCATCAAATGGAAGCGACTGGCAATCACCAATCTGAAAAGACCACGATGATTCCCCATGCTTGCCAGACGCTCGCTCAGCTTTTGGCACCTCCGCTTTCTGCCGGCGCTTCTTTTCGTCGCGCAGTTCTACGACAGTCGCTTTCGCATCAACTGCCCACTGAAGCAACTCCCCTGCATCGTGGCGTCCGGCTACTTCTTTGTGATGCTCAAAACTCAAAAGCGGGCGGCGACGCCCGCTTTCAATATTCCTGCATACACCAGACGCCCGCCGAGCAGTTTCCTTAGCAATGCCGAACGTCTCTGCAGCTTCGCTTAGCTTGCCTCTTGGCAAATAACCTGGACCCACGCCAGCTAGCAGCCAATCTCCTATCAGCCACATCAGCGACTTCGCGTTTTTGGCGAGTTCAAAACCTAATTCCTCCCATTGTTCTTTCGTGAATTCTTCCCGAACAATCAGTCCGGTATCTGTAATTTCGCACCAGCATTCTGTCGTCACTTTCACACTCCCACTCCTTAAAACGGTATTTCCTCTTCAACCAACTTCGGCTTTAACTCACCACCTACTCTCGAAACGATCCGCCAGAACCTGCCCTGCCTCACCGCCGTGATCTCGACCGGCATCTTCATGTAACCACGCTGCTCGACCTCTAACGCAGCTCCCACGCCATCGCAGCCGATCATCTCCATTACGTCGTCTAGGTTTTCGTCGGTATGTTCTGCCCACCACTTCCGCGACTTGGTGTACGCATATCCTTCGTGGTTCAGGCACACCCACTCCTCAATGGCTGTCCCCAAGTCCCCTTGCGTAAAGTAAGTCACCCGCAGCGTATTTGGTGCGTCTGGTGCGTTCTTTTTGAAGTGCCTAGAAAACAACCACTCACTGACCTCAAACGTCTCTGGTTCGCTGAGTATCTGCGACTCCTCGTCCGATTTCGTTTCGTGTTCTTTGCGCTCAAAGTGAAACACAAAACCACACTCGCACTCCCTCTGTCCAGCCGCTACCACTTCGCCGCATCCTGGGCAGGTTTTCTTAGGTGCTTCGCCAGCTCCCGATGCCTTCTCTTTACTCGCCCCAAAGTCAATCGAGTCAATCGGCCCATGCCGTTTTAGGTTGCCGCCAAAGTCAACAATCAGTGCGTCAGTCTTGCTTTCATGCGTCCGCAGGCCGCGTCCGACCATCTGACAGAATAGTCCAGCCGATTGCGTGGCGCGCATGATCGCCACACAGTCGATCCTTGGCGAGTCAAAGCCTGTAGTCAGCACATCGACGCTGACGCAGAATCGGAAGCGACCAGCCGAAAAGTCCGACAGGCTAGCCTCCCTGAGCAGCGCTGGCGTTTCGCCTGTCACGCAGTCAACTCGCTCTCCAGTCATCTCGCCTAGTATTTCCGTCACGATCTCGGCATGGTCCACGCCAGAGCAGAACACCAGCACGGAGTTACGCCCATCGCTCTTTTCGATTAGCTCTTTGCAAGCGGCAGTCGCTAGCTGCTGATTGCCAAACAAATCCTCTACCTCGCGCCGAACAAACTCGCCCATGCGTGTATGCAGGCCGCTTGTGTCGTACACCACCGATGATGGCTTGTTGGTGAGGTTGCATAAATGCCCCTCGGCAATCAGTGCGCGAATGTCACCTCGGTAGCAAACGTGATTGAATAGCTCGTCCTTGCCCCACAGCCTGCCAGAGTCGAGCCTGTACGGTGTAGCGGTCAAGCCGACCACCTTTAGCTTTGGGTTGTACCCGCCAAGCTCGGCTAAAAACTGCCGATACATTCCGTCATCACTCTTGGGTGTTAGGTGGGCTTCGTCGATGATGACTAGATGCCTCCTGCCAAGCTCGCTAGCCTTGCTGTAAACGCTCTGGATGCCCGCAACGATAATTGACTCCTCTACCTCCCGTCGCTTCAGAGACGCGGAATAGACACCCGTTTCAATGTCGCACAGCAGGCCGATCTTCTCAGCGTTTTGCTTTAGCAGTTCCTTGCGATGCGCCAGGATAACAACGCGGCCCGAATACTTCTGGACCGCCTCGCGAGCGATGTCAGCCAGTACCCAGCTTTTGCCGCTCCCGGTAGGCAAGTCGATCAGCGGATTACCCTTGCCACCAACCAGCGACTCCCATGCTGCCGCACAAGCCTCCTTTTGATACCACCGCAATTCCATCTATTCGCCTCGTGCTGAAAATAGCGGGGGCACAATCGCCCCCGCTCTTGAGAATTGAAAACTAGCCCCAGGGGTTAGCGTCGCTTGTCGATGCCGATGCAGCTTGCAGTTGTTCTGCAGGCGCGGCTTGCTTACCGACTGGAGCGAACTTGGTGATTTCGTTCTTGTCTCCGTACTGGTCATCCTTGACGATTTTCAGCTTGACTATGCACACCTTATTGTGCAGCTCTGACGAATCCTTCGGATTGAGCACATTCACCGCGCGGCAGCACTCGCTGAACTGACCCTTACCGATCTGGATAGCAAGCTCCTTCGATGGGTTGAGCCACAAATTGAAGTTGCAGAAGATGCGGCGATTCTGAAACTCACCTTTGACAATTTGCCACTGGGTTTTGAGGTAGTGACCATCACTTGCTTTGGTCGCTACCTTCTCGCTCTCGATCATAATGGCTGGGTACTCTCCAGCCGGTACAACGCTGCTGGTCTTTTGGTTTTCAGGTGCAGCCGCATCAAATCCACCGTCGCCTAAACTGGCCATAACTCATTCACTCCAAACATAGAAACAGAAAACACTCAAACACGAAAACTAAACTTAGAAAATCTTTGCGGCTTCCGCCAAAACTTCTTGATACTCGGGGTCGACCTCAGGGGCCTTGCTAGAACCGTCAACCACGATCCCGCTCACATCAACGGTCGCAGTAGCTTCAACTGGCTGTGCGTGTGCGGCGTAATGCTTAGACACCGCCGCCATGTATGCCGACCACTCAAGCGGCAATTCCTCTGGTAAGTTGAGACGATTCTTTGCAAGGCTTGACGCACTTTCGCAGGTGCGGATATATCGCTCCTTGCCGTCAATGGCGACCGCTCGCGTCTTGTTGAAACCTTCTTCTTGCTTCTTGATAAAGACGCGCGACGTCGCAAACAAAACTTCGTCGCACCATTCCTGCAACATCCCGCATGATGACTTATGCAGGTCTGGCGAATAGCGGTCGTAACTCTCGCTGTCTGGTGCCTCATAGCGCTCCACCTTGGCGTGGCTGAGCAGGATAATTGCCATCTTCCGCTGCGTGCGAAGCTGCTCTAGCTGGGAGATAATGAAACTCCACATCGGGATCGCTCTTGCGTATCCCTTGCCGTAGCCGATGTCCGCGATACTCTTGATCGCCGACTTGCCTTCGTCCTTGACGATCTGCTTGTGAATCAACTGCTCT
>Ga0209063_1000727_pt1 | contig 19722 bp, 14 predicted proteins | sample KloWWTmeKNB19Kit_FD_187177 | JGI IMG/M metagenome (GOLD analysis project Ga0209063, IMG submission 187177) | Active sludge microbial communities from Klosterneuburg, Austria, studying microevolution and ecology of nitrifiers - Klosterneuburg... | ecosystem: Engineered > WWTP > Aerobic digester >... | reverse complement strand
TTTTAATGACTTGCTACATTCTATCAAAGCCATTGTAAACGGCTCTACCAATTTTATACTTACGAAGATTTTTGAGGAAGGATTAGATTTCAAACAAGCTTTATTGCTGGCACAACAGTCGGGCTTTGCAGAAAGTAATCCCAAACTGGATGTAGAAGGATATGATGCTGTAAATAAATGGACATTTTTATTAACCCATGCTTATGGCATTACCGAATCGCCGAAAAACATTTTATTTAATGGCATTCAAAACATTCATTCAAGAGATGCCGAAACCGCTGCGGCCCGCAAACAGGAAATAAAATTGGTAGCGCAAGCAAAAAAATTAAAAAACGGAAGTGTAGCAGCCTTTGTATTGCCGCAGTTTATCAATCAAGACGATCATTTGGCATTTGTAAAAAATGAATATAATGGTGTGGTAATAGAAAGTGGATTTGCCGACAAACAGTTTTTCTATGGCAAAGGAGCCGGCAGCTTCCCTACTGCCTCAGCAGTGCTAAGTGATATATCGGCTTTAAGGTATGGTTATAAGTACGAATATAAAAAACTGTATCACCATCAGCCGCATGAGCTTACTGACGATTTCTTTTTGAATGTGTACATCAGTTTTGATGATATTGAAGCCGTGCCAAAAGAAAAATTTGAATGGATAGAAGAATGGCATGCACAAGAGGGAAGAAAATATTTATCAGGTGTTATTGCTTTCAGTAAATTAAAATCAAGCAACTGGTGGAAAGAAAATGGCGTTTCACTAATCCTGTTGCCCGATCCGGTAATTGAAGAAGTAGCTTCAAAAAAAATAAAAAAGAAAAGCCTGGAATTAGCCGGGATATTTTAATATTTCTTTGTTGTTTGTTATTTGGTAAAGAAGACCTGCTACCCGGCGGGTCTTTCTTTTTATTAAAATAAGGAGCTTAACTTCGTGCCAATAATAAACACATGCGGGAACTTTCAGTAGTAATTACAGTTATGAATGAAGAGGATAATATCAAACCTCTTTTAGATGCTGTACGTCAGGCGCTCACAGGCATAGATTTTGAAGTAATATTGGTTGATGATGGTTCTACCGACAAAACCAAGCTTCAGGTACTGGAACATTCTGATGAAAGAACGACACTGGTAGAGTTGCGGAAAAATTATGGTCAAAGTACAGCCATGACCGCCGGTATCGACTATTCTCGTGGCAGATATATTGCCCTGTTGGATGGAGATTTACAAAACGATCCCAGCGATATTCCATCAATGCTTACCCTTTTAAAAAAAGAAGACTGGGATGTCGTAGCAGGCAATCGCAAAAACAGGAAGGATGGTTTTATACTTCGCAAAATTCCAAGCCGTATTGCAAATGCGCTCATTCGGAGGATGACAGGCGTTTATATAAAAGACTATGGATGTACATTAAAGGTGTTCAGACGTGAAATAGCAGAAGAACTTGGATTATATGGCGAACTACATCGTTTTATTCCGGTTTTAGCCAAGATGCAAGGAGCCAGAATAACTCAGGTTGATGTAAAACACCATGCCAGAATACATGGCTCAAGTAAGTATGGGATCAACCGAACATTTAAGGTAATGAGTGATTTGGTATTGATGGTTTTTATGAGAAAGTACCTGCAAAAGCCCATGCATCTTTTCGGGCCAATAGGGTTTATCAGTATAGGTATCGGTGCAGCTATCAATATTTATTTACTGATATTAAAAATAATGGGGCACGATATCTGGGGGAAGCCTTTGTTAATTCTTGGTCTGATTTTGCTACTCGGGGGAATTCAGTTTATTACTATTGGTATTATTGCCGACATCAATACCCGCACCTATTTTGAATCACAAAACAAGAAAACCTATAATGTCAGAAAAATTTATCATGCAAAAAAGGAAATAGTGCATGATCAAGATGTATCCATGTAGTTATTGCATCAGGTTTTCCTCATTCTCTTGAAACCATTCATAAAATTTTTGAAGCCCGGTAGTCAGATTCGTTTTAGGCTCATAGTTCAGCAAAAGTTTTGCTTTAGAAATATCAGCAAAAGTTTTGGGCACATCACCCGCCTGCTCGGGCATGTGGTTGATGATGGCTTTTTTTCCCGTCACCTTTTCAATTTCATTTATTAATTCAGAAAGCGTAATAGCATAATTGTTTCCAATATTAATAATTTCAAAATCAGACTGTTCATACTGTATTGCTGCGATGATCCCCTGTACAATATCATCAACATAAGTATAATCTCTGCTGGTGCTACCATCACCATACACATTGATTGGAACTCCCTGTAAAATTGATTTTATAAACTTGTGAATGGCGAGATCGGGTCTTTGAGCCGGGCCATACACCGTAAAAAAACGAAGAGCCAGAAAACGAATGCCAAACAATTTGCTATATACATGACCCAGCATTTCCCCTGACAGCTTTGTCATTGCATAAGGACTGATGGGCATCAATTGTTCGTCTTCTTTCCATGGGAAGTGGTTATTAATTCCATAAACACTGCTGCTAGAAGCAAATACAAAAGTTTTGATATTGCTAACTTTTGCAAAATCAAGCATAAGCTGCAAACCAATAATATTGGTGCGCTGATATGCTAATGGATTTTCAATACTGGGCCGCACACCTGCTTTTGCAGCAATATGAACAATAGCATCAACCGGTAACTGAATAGCTGACTGTAGATCCTGAACGCTATTCTCAGATATATCAAGGTAGCGGAAATGAAAATGTGGATTTGCCTTAAAATCACGAATATTAAGTTGCTTCAAATCCGCCGGATAGAAATCATCAAAATCGTCGATACAAGTAATGTGAATTCCTTCAAATTGCAGAAACAATTTTCTGATTAATGTGCTGCCAATAAAACCGGCGCCCCCAGTAACTAGTACATGCTTCATAAATGGATACAAAAGAAACAAAAAAAATGTTATGAAGCGTTTTATAGCTGAAAATCAGAAAATTCGGTAATCAGCATGATTTTGTTCTAAAGTCTTTAATGCAACAGCAAATTGTGGGGATTGATTTCACATATAACATGACATGGAATGAGTGATAAAGAATTCTCCAACCGGATCCATTATTTAGCGCTTTATGGGCATTTTTTAACTTACAACTTTTCGTTCAAATAAAATGGAGAGAGCCTTAAGTCCGGCGCACAGGGCCTTTGACATTGGCCTGCGAAGTAAGATTATGTTACATAGTGTTCAATGTCGCTTGCCGCTCACTTACCTGCACACGGCAGACATGGGCTGGAATGGTGGCGGAGGAGACTTTGGAAGGTAACAGACTCCGCACAGCGGGCGGGTAATTACTCTCCATTTGCAACTACAGACTCAACAAGTTTGCATTTATAGAAAGTCAGGTATTTAGTAAATGGTTCGTAAAAAACAGCTGTAGATTCCTTTTTTCCTTTTTCATACGCCTTTTTTAATTCCGGGGGTACTGGTTCAGGATTCTTTACCACATAATACTCTTTTGTTGGAAAATCTCCCCCAAGACAAAAATAAATCCCCTTGTACTTAGCGTAAGCTTTTATTCGCTTTATGTCTGGGTGTCCATTTGACATTGAGATAAAAACGGAATCTTCCTTTTTAGTAGTCTCAAAAATTACCGAAATAATTTCAGTGTTATTTTTTTTCAAATTATGTAGAAATGTATCAACCTCATTTTTTAAATCTTTATTCCTGAAATTAATTTGTGACTCTGCGCAATAGCTAAATGTTGCACATATAAGTAGCGAAAAAAATTTTGTCATACCTTAATATATTTTTTTTGAATCATACTGCAAATAAGTTTTGAGAGTGGGTATGTATAGTTTTAGAATTGCATTAGGATACTTAGCATTAACTTCTTCCGCAACTGTTCTATCACCATCATCACGGCCAACAGGTTGCTTGGTCTTTGGATTAAATCCAGATGGAGTTGATACGAATTTCCCATTTCCTGGATGGCTGTGATCAAGTTCTGTAACTTCGCTCCCTACAACCTTAGATGTAATCAAGAACTCGTTTTTACCACCAACTTCAACATCCTTTTTGTTAGACGTAGTTATTACACTTGAAGCTTGACCCCAAAAATCTTTTTTATTAGTTAATGCAAACTCTACATTTGTGTTATTGCTAAGAAATTCAAACAATTCCTTCGCAGCGCCTGTGTTTGAATTCATAGTTAATGCGTTGTAGTCTAGATTATTTCCAGTTGCATCAGGTTTTGATACCATACTGTTAGTAACCGATTTCTCAACAGTAATACTTTTAGTTTTATCAACTTCTCCTTTATCGTTAGAAGCATATATTTTATCATTTTTGTCTTCAGTTTTCTTTATCAACTCAATGCGACCATCTTTTTTTAACTTATAATCGTCTGTAGGAGCCATCCCATCCGGATCAATAAATCTTATCGGATTATCAAATGCATAATTGTAAGGTGAATACCGCCTCATCTTTTCACTCATTGGATCAATATGGTTCCATCGTCCAATCTGCCCATCATACATCCTCGCCCCATAATCCAACCACTCCAAGCCACTACCATCAGAGAACTCTTTTCGCTGCTCTTCCTTACCGTTGTACTTGTATTTATTCTCCGCACCACCAAATGCTAACGCCTTACTACTAATCCCTTGCATTACTAACCCGAACGGGTAGTAACGATACAACACAAACTAACTTTCAAAGAACAATATGCTACTGCAAAAAATGCTGAGATAAATGTAGAGATTTTTTGGGTGTGGAGGAAGTGAATGGTTGTGAAATAATGTTATTAATGATTCGTATTAGAGAATAGAAAATAAGTAGTGCTTCGTAGTAGCTCAATGGGACATTGCTTTCTCACATAGCCAGACATGGAGACATGGGTGGGAAATGGTGGTTAGAGAGTGGTGGCGATGGTCGGGGGAAATGTGGGATTATGAAAGTCTATAAAATTCTACTTTCAGCTCTAACACATTTTTCTACTGTTTATTTTCTTCTTGTCTTTACAAAATTAATTATTGCAGAATCTTTTCTCATTGCGATTTTTAATCCAAAGCACCAAACATTTTTACAGCCTTTAATTAGTGTAGGGTTTTCCTCAATAAAATCTTCTTTTAATAATCTTTGCCTATGATGTTCTTCAAAGCCCTGAATTTCATTCAGATCCAATTGTTCTAACCATTGCCGCATTGCACAATATTCATCCGTTGCATTAACTTGAAGAATATACACTCCACCTAAATAATTCATAATAAATGTATATAAAAACATATTATTTAGTTCCTTTTGCTTTTTGACTATGGTTCTCACCGGTATTATCCATTTTTTGTTTCCAATGCTTCATTTGCTTTCGGGCTGCTTCTCTAGCTACAACAGTTTCTTTGGTTTTATTTGGACGTGAATTCAACTCTTCATATTGCTTTTTTGCAGCTTCGTATTTTTCAGATGCTGCATTTCTAGCTTTTTGATTCGTATGCTGTGCATTTTTTCCTCCCCCATGTTTTGAAGTTGCCAATACTCTTACCGCTTGAGTGGCCATGCCACCGACAACTTTGCCTTGAGCTTTAGAGCTCGTTGCAGTCTTACTAGTACTATTTGCCCTGTTCAATTGCCTTTCAATAGCAAAATCTATTTGAGCGGCACTTCCTCCTACTGTTAGAGAAGCAGTACCATTGCCCGCTGGAATACTTAAATTTATTTCTGGAGCAGCCTTATACACAACAACAGCCGTTGTTACAACTGCTGCCGTAGTTACGGTCGCTTCAGATGTCAATATTGCGTAAACAGCCCAAATTAACGGTATTGGAAATTTTCCATCTGGGTCACTAAATGTTGTTGGATTATTGTAGGTGTAATGGTAGGGGCTCCAACTTTCTTGGCCACCTTCATCAGTCATTGGGTCAATTTGAATAAATCTTCCCAATTGCTGGTCATAAGTTCTTGCAATAAAATCATACACATTTAAACCACATCCTTCACTAAATTCTTTATTCTGAATTTCATTCCCCGCATATCCTTTCTTATTCTCCACACCACCCAACCCCAACGCCTTACTACTAATCCCCTGCATTACTAACCCGAACGGGTAGTAACGATACAACACAATCTAACTTTCAAAGAACAATATGCTACTGCAAAAAATGCTGAGATAAATGTAGGGATTTTTTGGGTGTGGGGGAATGAATAGCTAAAAAATGATAGTTGTGTGTGGCTTTGAGGAATAGAAAATTTGGTTCAACATTGTTAGCTTAGTTTATGCTAACTAAAATGCGCCTACTTCATAATTCAATAGCTTTACCTTATTTCTTTTATATCTGAACTTTAGACTTAAACTTGCGCCAGTATGAGGGCGATAAAAATACAGTTTGTAAATATGTTTAATATTATCAACCCTGTAGATAACAATAGCAGCCTTGCTAACCATAGATTTAGAGAAGTTGTTAACCAAAGAAAGTTTTTTACTACATACTTCGGGTATTTCACATTTTTTAAAATACCCACTCGTATCAAAAATAGAAATGTCTTCCTGGGTGCTGCATACATAAAACTGCTTTTGAAATATTTTTGTTTCAATTGCTTTGTTCAGTAAAACACAATCAATTCTTTTATTGTTTTGAGCAATGCCAAAATAATTGCTGAGCAAAGCCAAGAATCCAAATATGTATTTTGCTGTCATTTCAATAGTATTAAGTCATCGAACTTTTATTACAATATTTGGGTTAATTGATAGCCAACTTGAGATTAAAGCCTTTGTCTTCTTATCAATCCCTTTTGGCACTGTAGGCAATACTTCAGCTTCACCGCTATCTTTCTTCCTCAGTATAATTTTTTTTGCATCTTCTTTGTTATGAATATCATCCATCTGCCAGCCCTTATACCCATCCACCTTAATACTTAAAAAAACATCTTGAACAAACGCAACTCCTGGTTCATGGTCATCAAAGCCAATACCATCCAAGTAATCTCCATAATGAACAGATTCATGAAGGATGGTACTATAAATTCCAAGTAACATCGCCTGTCTGTCATCTGGACTTGCATCTTCTAACGCCTTTGCAATTTTTGTTGAAATAGATATTGTATTTGTGCTTTTATCGTAATGGCCGTTTGCACCTTCCACTCCACCGGGGTTATCAACTATTTTAAAATTGGGGCCACTATTCCATGCAACTGCTTTCTTAATTTTATTATTGTCAAGGTTATACTCGGTTTTATCACCGTAATTTCCTCCTTTAAAGCCAGCATATTGTATTAAGGCATTTGTAATAATAGAACTGCCCATCACATCATTTGCAATGTTGTTTTTGAGATACTTTGTTAAAGTGGGATACTTCTTTGTGTATTCTGCAGCCTTATTTGGTGGATACTTATACATCCCTTTTACATCAATGTATGTAATCGGGTTATTACCTACATAACTGTAACTACTTTCTCTTGGAAACTTTTCGGTGAATGGGTCAATTGTCATCCATCTCCCAATCTGCCCATCATACATCCTCGCCCCATAATCCAACCACTCCAATCCACTACCATCACTAAACTCTTTTCGCTGCTCTTCCTTACCGTTGTACTTGTATTTATTCTCCGCACCACCAAATGCCAACGCCTTACTACTTATCCCTTGCATTACTAACCCGAACGGATAATAACGATTTTGTCTGTAACCTGTATGACGTAAAGATTTCACAATTTTGAAATAGACCCTAAATTTAGCCTTATATTCAAAATTTGACAATAATTAGATGCCATTTTTTACATCTTTTGTAACCCGTTTTCGGCTTAACTTTTGGTCATCGTTACTAATTTTTGATATGCCTTGCTAAGTTCTTTGTTCATATAATCCTGTGCCAGGTTTACATATTTATAAAACTCTTTACTGCCTGCGGCATGGCCCGACATTTTTCTTACTACCTGCTCCGGTACTCCCATTATTAACATCGTAGTTATGGCTGTTCTTCGCATTGTATGTGCCGTTATGTGTTTATAAAATGGCCAACTGCTGCCAGCTTCTGTTTTTAGCTCAATAATTTTTCAATTGCGACTTAGATATTTTGGCAATACACTATTCCACCCGGCAGCTTTTATTAATTGCTTTATCTGAATGTTTAAGTTAGTGCCCGATAATCTTGGCAACAGATACTTACCTGTTTTTCTTTTGTTGCGGTTAATAATCGCAATTATATAATCAGGCAAAGGTATCCTTACTTCGGCTCCGGTTTTCTTTGTTATTACCGATAAAAATACGGTGTCATCTACTGTTATGATATTTGTTTTCTTTAGACTCATAAGATCGGATATACGAAGCCCAACGGTGCAGCCAAACACAAATATGTCTTTTACTTTCTTCAACTGAATGCTCAGGCTGTTTTCAAATAGTTTGTCTGTTATCAGAAACTGCAATTGCTCCGGCGTCAACACAACCGGGGTTGTGTGCATAACAGGGATCCTAAACTTTTTATGAAAGTTCCCAATTACATATCCCTTATCATTTTTCAGGTAGTTGAAGTACGTTTTTATTATTTTCAATACGCTTGATACGTAATTATCTGCATAGCCTTTCTTGACAAACAAAAAACTCAAAAAGGATTGAAAAAAACGAGACCAGTAATTTTTCTCCTGCTTCAACAAACGAAGCGATGCCCGGTGAAGCAAGCAAATTCTTAATTGCAGATTGTGTTCCTTTTCATAAGCCAGTAGTAATTGTAATCGTAACGATACCCCGTAATTGTTCCATTGGTTATTTTTTTGCCAGATGCGGTTCGCCTGCGGCCGCCTGCTGATTGTTTTATAAACTGTTGAAACAAAGGAACAAAGGCGATTGTTTGTTTTTTTTTGTTGCATAATTTTTTTTAAAAAAAATTACAAAGCAAGAATAATTTGAGTTAAAAAATTTAAACCAACCAAAATTGACATTTGTCAAGAGACAAAATAATTTTTCAAATAAATTTGGTCTGTTCCATTTTTTTTCAAACTTTCATATTGCCACAAAAAAATGGAACAGTTTATTTTCTGTTTGCTGTCCAAAATACCAAACTGCAAAAATGAAAAAGAGTTACAAAATATCTTTACTACTCAGCATCTGCTTATTGTCTGTTTTCATTGGTAGTGCTCAGCAGTTAGGCATAGTTCCATCAACAAAGTTTATTGAATCCGTCTCGCAAAAAACGCAAACAATTTCAAGCTCAGTAGATGCAAAAACCCAAAAAGCACTTGCTTCATTTACAAAATGGGAACGTAAGCTACTCAGCAAAATTTCAAAAAAGGACAGTGCTTTCGCAAAGCAATTTCAGGTGCAGGCTAAAGCACAATTAGAAAATATCAGTACCGCATTAAAAAATCCTATACGCATTTCACAATATATTCCGGGGTTGGATTCTGCTGCCACATCTCTTCAGTTTTTAAGCAGCATTACTTATGCAAAAGAAATAAAAGAAAAACTGTCGCTGTCGCTTGAGAAAGTTGAGCTATTAAAATCTCAATTGCAAAAAGCAGAAGCGCTAAAACGTTTTCTAATTGCAAGAAAAAATGAATGGAAGACACAGTTAGAAAAATTTGGGGTAGTAAAAAACTTTAAGAAGCTGAGCAAAACTGTGTATTACTATCAGCAACAATTGGCTGAATATAAAAATATTTTGAACGACCCCAAGAAAATTGAAAGAAAAGCACTTGAACTGCTGAGCAAAACAAAACCGTGGAAAGATTTTTTTAAGAAACATTCTCAGTTGGCTTCATTGTTTCGGTTGCCGGGTAGTGAAGGCGATCCTGATTATATGGCCAGCCTTTCCGGATTACAAACAAGAGCGCAGGTCAACGGCATTATACAAGCTCAACTTAGCAGTGGTGGTGCAGCGGCAAGAGATCAGCTAAGACAAAACCTGCAAGCGGCACAGGCGCAACTGAATCAACTTAAAGATAAAATGCTAAAGTTTGGAAGCAGCACGAGTGATGCGGATATGCCCGAAGGTTTTAAGCCCAACAATCAGAAAACAAAAACTTTTTGGCAGCGATTAGAATATGGTGCAAATATTCAATCGCAGAAGGCAACCAACTTTTTTCCGGTAACAAGTGATTTGGGTTTATCCGTTGGTTATAAGCTAAATGATAAATCAATAATTGGTATTGGTGCTTCTTATAAAATTGGCATAGGCCGAGGATGGAACGATATTCATTTTAGCAGCGAAGGGCTTGGTTTGCGGAGCTATATAGACTGGAAAATAAAAGGAGGCCTGTGGATAAGTGGTGGGTATGAGCAAAATTTAAAAACAGGATTTCAGGATTTATCAGATTTACGAACAAAAAATATATGGCAACAAAGCGGCCTGTTGGGCCTTAGCAAAAAACTTTCAGTAAAAACAAAATTTTTTAAACAAACCATCATCCGTCTGTTGTGGGATTTTTTGAGCAATCGCAATGCACCACGTACACAGCCCATAGTGGTAAGGGTGGGGTATAATTTTTAAAAAAAAATTATGAAGAAAATCTTCACTATAATTTTAATATTTTATTCGGTGCTCGCTTTTTCCCAGGGAGGAACTAATAAATTTAATTTACCAGAAATCTTACCGCCTTCACCGGATGTAGCTGCCATTACAAAAGGAGCTGAACTTTCTGCAACACCACATACCGGAGGTGCAAATGCAAGAATTCCAATTTATGATTTAAAAGTTTCTGGATATACATTGCCTATTAGTTTAAATTATGCTACCAATGGTTACAAACCGGAAGAAATTCCTTCCAGAGTTGGGTTAGGATGGAGCCTTAATGCAGGTGGTGTTGTATCAAGAATTACAAAAGGGAAACCGGATGATTATTGTTCGCCGATTTCAAATTATTTGACAGAAACACAAATTACACAATTTGATGCAGTAGCGCATGGATTTATAACTGACTTGGAGAACCAGAATGGAAATCATGATGGAATGCCGGATGAATATAGATACAATGTAAACGGCCTCTCCGGAAAGTTTATCTTTAAAAGAGATGGTTCAATTTTACAGATGCCTTATAATAATATTCGGATACAAGTAGCAAGGTATATAAATGCTTATGGAGCCAATGCCATAACTGATATTTTTATCACTGATGGAAATGGTGTCAAATATATTTTTGGTGCCGGTGTTTTTGAAGAAACCATGCAACATAACTTAACCTTCAACATTATTAATAAACAACATATCATAACAGCATGGATGCTTACCAAAATAACTTTGCCTAATGGAAACTTTATTGACTTTAATTATTCCACAATCACTCACAGCGTTTCTTCAGGTTTACAGCAATCAGTGCGAAAAGGCATTGTTGGAGAATATTGCTCTCCGCCACCGCCTCAAAACCAAATATCTTGCCCGGTTGATGCAGAATTTTCTGAAAGGATGAATTTTGTTCAATACTCCAGTAAGTGTCTTGTTTCAATAATTGCAAATACTGGGCAATCTATTATCTTTCATTATGTAGATAGGCCCGACTCCGGCGGCGATAATCGTATTGATTATATTTCAATTAATAATGGATATGGCCAATCGGTTAAGAAGGTTGAGTTAGAGTATTTAGATAAACAATCGAATGTAAATCTTCAATTTAATCAGGGATATTTTTTAAAAAAAGTATTACAAAGAAATCCAACAGATACTTCAGAGGTCTTAGGTTATGAATTATCTTATGTTGATGAAGTAAATTCTGGAGCGGGTGCTGCTTATAGCCTAAACGTGGATCATTTGGGATTTGCGAATGGAGCAAATAATACAACGCTTCTTCCTGTTGTGAATACAATGATTTATAACGGTTATCCTTTGTTTCAAAATGAAGGAACTGCAAATCGTGAACCAAATGGAATCTACTCCAAGAAAGGGATATTGGAAAAAATAACATACCCCACTGGGGGTTATGACCAATATTTCTACGAGCCTAATATGAAAACCTGGTGGGATAGTGCAGAAGTAAAAGAAATAAAGACGGTAAGATGCAGTGGATCCGGTAGCAATTATCCCTATCAGTTTTATAATAAAACTTTTACTGTTTATAGACTGCAGACTGTTGAATTTCACTTAAAAACGGATTGGATGGGAGCACCCCCCATTCCTGATGGAGATCCAGCTCCTAAAACTGCATTTGCAAGAATATATAATACCACAACTAATGAAGTCGTAAGACTAAGAAGGGCTGAGGGATTTGCAGGCGGCGCACACTATAAAATTATTGGTGATTTTAAATTCGAATTACCACCCGGGCAGTACAGACTTGAGCTGGAAGTAAGATATGATGAAAACGCAAATGCACAGGCAGATTTGGTTTATGACGCAGGAAATACTAAAGAATGGAAAGAACTAAATGAGGAGCTATGCGGAGTAAGAGTCAGGAAAATTTTATTTTATGACCCTTTAAGTAAAAAGTCTCATTCAAAATTCTATTTCTATAAATCATTTACCGATACCAGTATTATTTCAGCCAATAATCTCTACAATGCAACTTATGTAACGCCTTATGATAATGGGCTTTTTTGTGAAACTATGGAAGTCGTTTGTCATGGGTATATTTTAAGCTCTAATTCAGCCACTACGCTATATTTGAATGAAGCCGCAGGGGTTACTTATAATTCGGTTATTGAAGCTGATGATTCAACATTTGCAAATGGGTTTATTCAGCACGACTTTATTACTCAAGGAACAATTTCAGTTATGCCAATTGTAGGCCAACAAATACCGGATGCCCCAATGGATATGTATAATTATATGAATGGAGTAGAAAAAGAAACTTTTTATTTTAATAAAGACAAGAATGTAATCAAACAGAATAGTAATTATTACAGTATTGATAATAGGATCAATAATTTTCAGGCAAGTAATTATCTAATCAGAAAAAGGTATAACAAAATAATGCTATCATATCCCTGGGATGAAAGAAATTTTGAAAATTTTGATGTTAATGCTTTTCAAATTTCAGCTCCCTGGAATCATATTGATTCTACAGTAACAATAGATTTTGATTTGGTTAATAATAAATCTATCAAAACAATTAAATCATTTACCTATGGTACAATACAAAATTCTCAACCTTCAAGTATTTCCACTAGAAGAAGCGATCAGACTGAAGAGAGAAGTGAAAGAAAGTTTACTACTGACTTTGCAGCAAGCAATACGGTTTGTAGCACTATGGTATCACGCAATATTATAGACCCTGTTTTAGAAGAAAAATCTTTTAAAAACAATAAACTATTATATCAAACAAATACTGTTTACAAAGATTGGTTTAATAGCGGTTCAGTATTAACTCCTGAAATAATTATGGGGCAAAAAGGAAATAATGTACAAGAAAACAGGATACACTATTATCAATATGATGTCAAGGGGAATCCTTTAGAAGTCTCAAAAGAAAATGATGTAAGGGTGAGCTATATATGGGACTATAATGAACAACTGCCTATTGCAGAAATTACAAATGGAAGCTGGGGCAGCGGTATTGCATTTACCTCTTTTGAAGCAGGTAGCAAAGGTGGATGGAGCTTCTCGGGTATGGGTGTGTCCGAAGGAACTGAATCGAATGGAGAAAAAAGTTATTTGTTAAGTAATGGGAGTATCAGTTATTCCGGCAATCTAGTTTCCGGTAAAAAGTATTTTGTAAGTTATTGGAGCAAAGGAGGCAATGTATCAGTAAATGGCACTAATGGGACATTAATGATTACAAAAAACGGATGGAAACTATTTCGACACACAATCAACTTTAGCACTGGTAATATTACAGTTTCGGGAACCGGATATATTGATGAATTAAGACTTTATCCAGATGGTGCATTCATGAAAACATTTACTTACAAACCGGAAATAGGCATTACATCTACTTCCGATATCAACAGTTTGTTTCAAACTTATGAATACGATGGGCTCAACAGACTCTTGAGAATAAGAGATATGGATAAAAACATATTAAAGCAGTATGAATATAAATTTAATGAATCCATAACGCCCTGCGCTGACACAACTGCCAACTGGCAACCTACCGGAAATATTCGTTGTGCTAAGAATAGTAATAACAATAATTTGGGCTACAAAGAAAGTGAAGAAATAAATGTTAATAATTGCAACGAAACATATCAAAGTAAAAGATGGGTTTCTATTGGAGCTTCCCCGGAATGTATTGTCGTACCCAATTGCAGTGGGCCTGATAAAAGAGTAATTAATGTCCAATGTGTAACGGGATGCAAGCAGCTAATCAAAACTGAATATTTGGGCGACCTGCAATGGAGGTGTACATATAGATATTACTGGCAATTAGATGGATATTGGGGACCAGAGTTACAAGAAACCAGCTTTACAAACTGTCAGAATTATATATGCCCTGATTAAATTTTATTAAAAATGAATTCTTGATACCAAAGCCAAGATTATGATAAAATTCAAACTTGTTTTGAAAGGTATAAATATTTTTTTGCCATCAATATTGATAATGGGATATTGTCAGGCTCAGGTAAAGCCCAATGGCAATACAGTTCCCAATCCCCCCAATGAAATACCACAGCTTGAAAGAGCTTTTCTGGGTAACAAAATAAACTATGTTCGTACCTGGGAAGCCTGGATGCCGATTACTGACCCGGCACAAATGGTGCTACAAAGCACCGCTAATGTAAAAGTAACTACGGCTTATGTAGATGGTCAGGGAAGAGTGGTAGAAACCGTAAGTAAGCAACAAACCCCAAATGGGAATGATTTGATAAACTATAAACAATATGATGAATTTGGGAGAGAAACAAAACAGGCGCTTCCATTTCCATCAATTCAAAATAATGGTAGCTTTAATGCTAATCCGTTTTCAGAACAAAAAATTTTTTATACTTCCAGTTCATTAAATAATAATCAATATGCAGGTGAATATGTTTATTTTGGACATACCGTTTTAGAATCAAATCCATTAGGAAGGCCAGCTCTCGTTATGGCGCCCGGCAATAGCTGGGCAGGCAACTCCAGAGGAATCAGCTATCAATACCTCACCAATACTTTAAATGATTCTGTTCGCATCTGGAATATAGATGATGCAATAGGAAGTATACCGCAAACAACGCTTAACTATCAACCGGGAGAAATATTTAAGAATATTACCATAGATGAACAGAATAATCAGGTGGTGGAATATAAAGATAAAGCAGGACAGGTAATATTAAAAAAGGTACAAATAGATGCAAGCCCCGGAAGTGCACACATGGGCTGGCTTTGCACTTATTACATCTACGACGATTATGGAATGTTGCGATGTGTCATTCAGCCGGAAGGTGTAACAAAACTAGTAACCGGAAACTGGTATGTTTCTAATTTAATTTTAGATGAACAATGCTTTCGATACGAATACGATCTCAGAAACAGAATGATTATTAAAAAAGTACCTGGAGCAAGCGAAGTGTGGATGGTGTATGATGCAAGAGACAGATTAGTAATGACACAGGATGCAAATTTGAGAACACAAAACTTGTGGACTTATACTAAATATGATGGCAGCAACAGACCGACAAGCACCGGTACGCTTAATAGCAATAACAACAGAACCGATCACCAAGCGGCTGCCTATTTCAGTATTGATTATCCAATACTGAGCAGCTATCCATTTACAGAATTGACAGTCACCTACTATGATGAGAATTTAGATAATATTTTTGACGCACAGGACATTAATAAACTTGATGCCGGTAGCAATCCCTGGCCTGAAACTGTGGCCAATTCAAAACTAACCTATGGTAAGAATGTAAGAAGTGTAATAAAAGCAATTGATCACCCTGATGACCTAACCGATATAAGAACTTTTTATGATGACAAAGGCAGGCTGGTTCAAATGCAGAAAATTGGTTTGCTAAACAAAACTACAACGACCTCCACGCTATATGATTTTAGCGGTAAAGTTTTAAGCACATATATTAGACATAATAACCCTTCACAATCCATATCAACATTATCCAACATTACGCTACTCTCAAAAATGAAATATGACGGAGCCGGAAGAATAATTGATGTCTCCAAAAAAATTAACGATAATCCTGCAACAGAAAAAAATATATTAGAAAACAGCTATGATGAACTGGGGCAATTAAAATCAAAAAAACTATCGCCCGAATTCAATAATAACACCGGGCTTGAAACACTGAATTTCGAATACAACATACGTGGCTGGCTAAAAAGTATAAATAAAGAATATGCTAGCGGCACAAGCAATTCAAATTGGTTTGGCCAAATTCTTAGTTACGATTTTGGCTTTACCGAAAGACAATTTAACGGAAACATAAGCGGACTGCAATGGAGAAGCAAAGGCGATGGCGAGCAAAGAGCTTATGGATTTACTTACGATAATGTAAATAGACTGAAAATCGCTGATTTTACCCAGGCAAATGGCACGGTATGGAGTACTGCAGCTGGTATTGACTATACTACCAATAGCCTGAACTACGATGCAAATGGAAATATACTGGCTATGAATCAAAAAGGCTGGAAACTGGGAGGCTCCACACTCATTGACCAACTTTCATATACTTATTATGATGGCAGCAATAAATTGAAACAAGTAACTGATGGCGTAAATAACAAAGACAGCAAGCTGGGCGACTTCAAATATGACCCCGTAACAAAAACTGCCATTGACTATACATACGACAACAATGGCAACTTAATAACAGATATCAACAAAAACATAAAAGACGATATATATAATGGGATAGAATACAATATGCTCAACCTGCCTAAAAAGATAAGAGTAAAAGACAAAGGCATGATTGAATATGAATATGATGCATCAGGAAATAAAATTAAAAAAATAACTACTGAAGGAACGCTAAAAACAGTAACCACTTATTTTGACGGATTTGTCTATCAATTCAGAACAACAGGCGATATAAACTCAGGGCTTGATACATTACAGTTTATAGGGCATGAAGAGGGCCGAATCAGAAATTTAATGCCGGATACTACTAAATGGGCTTTTGATTATTTTGTAAAAGATCATTTGGGAAATATAAGAATGGTACTTACCGATGAGCAAAAAACCGATATGTATCCTGCTGCTACTATGGAAACAGCCAATGCAACCGTTGAAGAATCTTTTTACAACAATATTGCAAACACAAGGGATGATCCACCAACAGGCTATCCGGCCAATACGCCACCCGGAAATGCCAAAGTAGCAAGAGTAAGAGGAAATATTATGCGTGGGCCTGAGCATATTGAAATAGGTCCCGGCATATTGTTAAGGGTAATGTCGGGCGATAAGTTTAACGTGACCGTAAACAGCTGGTGGAACTCAAATGTAGAAGCAAGCACATCACCCAATCCACAGGGATTGAACCAGCTTTTAAATATATTATCAAACAATGGAACACTACAGCAGAATAGCCATAACAGCTATAATGAATTGTATAACAGTAGTGAGTTGACAAACTCGCTTACCACCTTTTTAAGAACACAGCCTGCTGATAATGGATTACCAAAAGCATTTCTAAACTGGATTGTGCTGGACGAACAATTTCAATTTGTTGGCAGTAGCAGTGGTTTTCAGCAGGTGGAAGGTGCAAATGTATATTCAACCTTAACCCGCACCGGTTTGCCAATTGAAAAAAATGGCTACCTTTATATCTATGTTAGCAACGAAACGCCTAACATAGATGTGTTCTTTGATAATTTGCAGGTAACGCATATACGAGGGCCGTTGGTTGAGGAAACGAATTACTATCCGTTCGGGTTAGTAATGCAAGGGATAAGTAGTAAGGCATTGGCATTTGGTGGTGCGGAGAATAAATACAAGTATAACGGGAAAGAAGAGCAGCGTAAAGAGTTCTCAGATGGAAGTGGATTGGAGTGGTTGGATTATGGGGCGAGGATGTATGATGGGCAGATAGGACGATGGAACCATATTGATCCATTGAGTGAAAAGATGAGGCGGTATTCTCCTTACAATTATGCATTTGATAATCCTATAAGATTTATTGACCCGGATGGGATGGCTCCAAATGATTGGGTAAAAGATAAGAAAGGGAATATAAGGTGGGATAATAACGCAACTTCTCAAGCTACGACCCAGACCGGGGAAACGTACTTAGGCAAAACCAATGACTATACAGCTGATGATGGAAGGAAGATTCGCCTTAACGAAAACAAAACTTGGAGCGACATAAGCCCTAATCCATCACTTGTAGATGGAACGTATGCTGCCGTTGTTAATGCACCTGAAGGGGCAATGGGATTTGGACATAATGCTTTAATGGTTGGTAATGATAAAACAGGATGGACGTTTGTATCAAAAGAAGGTCGCAGGGAGGACGGAAGTTCTAATAGTGATAATAATGCTAGTTCTGGTGGCCCAGCCTTAGATCCTAAGGTTGCTAGTTTTTCTACAATGGGAGACTTTTTTGCCAGTAAAGGCTTCGGTGAATATACTAACGCTGCTGTTTTTTCTATCGATCCCAGTCAAGCTGGAAGCGCAGTTCAAACAATGACAACCGAGGCTGGAAGTAAATACTCATTATTAAACAATAACTGTGGACATGCCTGTGGCAACACATTACAAACATTGGGATTAGATCCCGGGTATAGTAAGTCTGGACCTATTAGAGACCGCTGGGGTCAGACTTCCGAATCGTGGATGATTAGTCCATTGCCGAATGTTCAGTACGAGAGCACTATAAAAAATAATTCTTCTCGACTAGTTATAACATTGAATAAATGATAAAGAAAATAATGATAGTAGCTTTGGGTTTATTAGTAATTGTTTTTATTGCGATTAAAGGATTTTCTTTTTTAAAGAAGGTTCAGGTTAATACTGTTGACCCGCAGGCATCTTTTAATATAGAGAACTCAAAAAAGGATGGATTTTTTTTAAAACAATATAAAGTAAGTGGAATTAGCGAGAACTTTTTTCAGGTAAGCGAAGCATGGATTGAATATACATGGAAGAATAATATTGAGGGAGATAGGATAGTGAAAACAAAGATAGATGGAATGCAACTCAATTTAAAGCTCGACAATTTTTTAGCAAGCGGTATTCAAAATGACCGGTATATGCTTGACTGGGAAATGCGAGATATTGTAAACGGAAGTTTTAGGAAATCCAGTGTTTATTCAGTTTTTATAAAAGGAAACGATTTGCCAGATAGTTTTGATCTTATTCTGAATCAGGTAAAGGATAATATTGTAGGAGAAAAGTTTGGCCAGCTCACTATAACAGAAAAGAAGTAAGTAAGTCCCGAATCGGCGCTCTTGCCTATGAAGCATAAGCTTGTTTAGCTCGATAGTCTTTGACGTAAGCGGAGATAATTTTTCTTCCTTGCCGATTGTCCGTTCAACCTCCAACTTTCCAAGGCGATGTGTCAGATGGCCAAGTGTGCAGGGGCGTTGTTAAGTGGAGAAGTTAATAAATTAGCCTATGCCCGAAAAGCGACAAATTACCGAAGTCTTTTGCGGTGAGGGAGTCCCGCTTCTTTGCGGAAGAACCCTCCAATTTTTTCATTAGGTCGTACGACGGTTTAGTCCCCACAGCAAATTGTGGGGATTGATTTCAGTCACTCATCCAATTTATTTCATTGAAAATCTTAATAACAATTAAAGAAGACTTCAGAAAAAAGACCTCGGGTAGCCGAAGTCTTTTGCGGTGAGGGAGTCCCGCTTCTTTGCGGGAGAACCCTCCAATTTTTTCATTAGGTCGTACGACGGTTTAGTCCCCACAGCAAATTGTGGGGATTGATTTCAGTCACTCATCCAATTTATTTCATTGAAAATCTTAATAACAATTAAAGAAGACTTC
>Ga0209063_1000723_pt1 | contig 19759 bp, 18 predicted proteins | sample KloWWTmeKNB19Kit_FD_187177 | JGI IMG/M metagenome (GOLD analysis project Ga0209063, IMG submission 187177) | Active sludge microbial communities from Klosterneuburg, Austria, studying microevolution and ecology of nitrifiers - Klosterneuburg... | ecosystem: Engineered > WWTP > Aerobic digester >... | reverse complement strand
TTAAAACAAATCCGGCAAGATTTTATCATGCCTAAAGGAGGGGGTGTTGAGCAAAATCATTGCTGGCAGAAGGTTTCAGCAAAAACTCTCTATGATGCCCAACCGCTCAACCGACATATTATTTCAACTGATAAAATCGCTGGAAAAGGCCGAAAAAAGGCATTTTAAGCTCTATATCAAACGCAGTTCCGGTAATGAAGACCTCAAAATCGTCCGGCTTTTTGATGCGGTAGATAAGCTGAATGATTACGATGAAAAAGTAATACTGAAAAAGCTGGAAGGAGTGACCAAACCCCAGCTGGCAAACCTGAAGACCCATCTTTATAAGCAGATCATGGCCAGTCTCCGGTTACTGAAAAGCACCGACAGTATGGATCTGCAGCTGAATGAGCAATTCGACTATGCACATATCCTTTATAAAAAAGGTTTGTTTATGCAAAGTCTCCGGATAATAGACCGGGCGAAAGAAATAGCAAGGGCTAACCAGAAATTCAATTTCCTGCCACAACTGATTGCTTTGGAAAAAAGGATTGAGGGACTGCATATAACCAGGCATATACAATACCGGGCGGATACGCTGGCAAATGAGGCCAATGAAATAAGCCGGCATATTGATATGGTAGCCCGCCTTTCCAACCTGGCACTGAAACTTTTTAGTTGGTTTGTGCAGCACGGCCATGCCAGGAATGAGGAGGATGAAAAAGACATCCGGCAATTCATGAAAGAAAGCCTGCCTGCTGATGTGTGGAAACTGAAAGGTTTTTATGAAAGACTCTACCTGTACCAGAGTTACACCTGGTATGCGTTCATCCGGCAGGACTTTTTACAATACTATCGCTACACTCAAAAATGGGTAGACCTTTTTACGGAACAGCCTTTAATGATTAGAGTGGAAACAGGCCACTATATAAAGGCCATTCATAACTTACTGAATGCCCATTTTGATTTGCGCAATCACCGTCAGTTTGAGAAAACATTAAAACTACTGGAGAAAGTAGCACAAACAGACCGGGTAAAAGATCATGACAACTTCCGGATACAGGCATTTATCTATATCAGTACGGCCCGCATCAACCAGCATTTTATGCAGGGTACGTTTAAAGAAGGGCTCTCCCTGATACCGGGTATAGAAAAGGAACTGGAGAACTATGACCTCTTTCTCGATAGCCACCGGATACTGGTACTGAATTACAAATTTGCCATGTTGTATTTTGGCAGTGGTGATTATAATACCTGTATCGACTATCTGCAAAAGATCATCAATGATAAGACCAACCTGCGATACGATCTGCAATGCTATGCCCGGCTGGTACACCTGATGGCCCATTACGAATTGGGAAATGATATGCTGATGGAGTCGCTGACGAAATCTGTCTATCGCTTCATGGCAAAAATGAAAAACCTTACAGTGGTGGAGGAAGCAATGTTTAAATTTCTGCGTCAATCCATTACTTTATCTACCCGCCAGTTAAAACCGGAGTTTGAAAAGTTTCTGCATACCATTAAGCACCTTGAGAAAAACCGCTTTGAAACCCGTTCCTTCGCCTATCTCGATATCATCTCCTGGGTGGAGGGTAAAGTATATGGCAAGCCAATGGGAACGATCATTCATGAAAAATATATGCAGAGCAAGAGAAGGAAATAGGAAACTTCCGGTGCAAGATCTTTTTGTTTATTTTCAGGCATGAAAAATTTTCTATTCGCATTTGTTTTAATCAGTTTACAATCCGCAGCTCAAATCAATCCCGCAAATATTACTATTGCCCGTGACAGTTTCGGGGTGCCGCATATTTTTGCTCCAACCGATACTGAAGTGGCATATGGCATTGCCTGGGCTCATGCCGAAGATGATTTTGAAACATTACAGCTGGTGGTACTGAGCGGCAAAGCTAAATTAGGTACAGGCCTGGGTAAAAAAGGTGCAGAGGGTGACTATGTCATTAAGCTGTTTTGAATACGCCAAACAGTGGAAGAACAATGGAATACGCTCAGTCCTGATTTTATTGCTTTGATCAGGGGATATGTTGCCGGTCTCAATGCTTATGCAAAAGCATATCCTAAGGAGGTAAAATACAAACAGGCTTTTCCTTTTGATGAGAAGGATTATTTAACAGCTGTTGTTTTTTCTATCAGTCTTTTCTGCGGCGTGGATAATGCACTACCACAGATACTCGGGGAAAAGGTAGCAACTATTCCGGGGTTCAATCCGCAGGGCTCCAATGCATTTGCGATGAACTCGGTAAAGACAACAACCGGAGAATCTTTTTTGGCCATCAATGCACACCAGCCTAATGAAGGACCAGTGGCATTTTATGAAGCTCACCTGCAAAGCGAGCAGGGATGGAATATGCTGGGCGGTTTATTTCCCGGAGGCTGTCTTATTTTTCATGGAACGAATGAAAATATAGGCTGGGCTCATACGGTCAACTACCAGGATAAAATAGATATCTACCAGCTGGAAATGAATCCGGCTAATAAAAATCAATACAGATTTGACGGTCAATGGGTAAACCTGGAAGTGAATAAAGCGAAACTGAAAGTAAAAGGGATTCCTATAACCATCGGTAAAAAAATATACTGGAGCAAATACGGGGCAACGGTGAAAACAAAAAAAGGCGTTTTCTCGCTGCGGGTTCCCGCCACAATGGATATTAAAGCGCTGGAACAATGGTACAGGATGAACAAAGCACAAAACTTTACAGCGTTCTACAAGGCACTTAGCATGACCAGCCTGCCCATGTTCAATATACTTTATGCAGACAGGTACGATACGATATTTTATATCAGTAATGGGAAAATGCCCAGACGAAATCCTGATACAACCTATAAATGGAAAAGTACTATACCCGGGAATACATCAGCCACTTTGTGGACTGAGTTTAAAACAATTGAAGAGTTGCCACAATATATAAATCCGCAATCCGGCTATTTGTTTAATACCAACCACTCTCCTTTTTTAGCTACAGATGTTAAGTACAACCTGGATATGAGAAAGTTTGACCGGACTGATGGGTATGAAACTTATCATAACAATCGCAGTCAGCGGGTAACAGAATTGATTAACGGGGATAAAGTTGATTATCCCACGTTCAAACGAATAAAATTTGACCAGCAGTTACCAAAGGAACTCAAATACATTTATGGCATTGACAGCATGCTGAACTTAAATGCCAATGAATACCCGGCAATACAGGAAATGGTTACTGTTTTTCAGGCCTGGGACAGAAAATCAACAGTTACCAGCAAAGGAGCCGCTATTTTTTTACTGACCTATTATTACCTGGCAGATAGATTGAAAGGAGTACCTGCCAGGCTGATCACCCAAAAAGAAGCAGTAGAAACCTATCAGTATGTATATGATTATATGATGAAGCATTTTGGTAAAACGGATCTCGTATTGGGTGATATTCAAAAATTGGTAAGGGGCAATACTATTAGCCCGGCCTGGGGGTTTCCGGATGTACTGGCCCCGGCTTTTTCTGAGCTGTATACAAACGGGATGAGAAAAGTTACGGGCGGTGATGCGTATATCTGTTTTGTCCGTTACCCGAAAGATGGGGGATTGCCCATCATTGAATCCGTAAATACTTTTGGCGCCTCTATGCATCCGGATTCTCCGCATTTTAAAGACCAAATGGAGCTATTTCAGCAGCAGCGAACCAAGAAGATGACTTTGGATAAGAAAGAAGTATTAAAGCAGGCTAAAAAAATATATAACCCGGCCAAATAGATCTACGTACTGTTGGGTATAAGGATGCGCTAAGCAGAGTAGTATATTTAGTGAATAATAAATCGAGTATGAAGAAGATATTACTAATGTGTTTTTTTAGTATTAATCTTTCAGGTTATTTACTTGGACAGGATAAAAGTAACCTGACGATCAGTACAACAGGAAGCAGCAACCTGAAAATTATTTATGCAGGTAAAAAATACAGCCTGCAGGACAGAAGCCAGACTTTCCAGGGCCAAAACCCGGGTACTTACAGCCTGGTAATTTATCAATGGCAAACCAAACAGTCAGGTGGAGAGTATATAAAGGTATATGACGGTTCTATAAGACTTACCGCTAAGAAACACCTTGAGTTTACTGTATTACGATTTGGAAAAACAGCCTGGGATGAAAGTGATATTGCCGGCGATACATGGAATGAAAATTATACTAACCCCGGACCTGTTACTGAATCCGGTGATAATCATTATAATAATAACCAGCAAGGAGTTACTGCAACCCAGTTTGCCAATGTGAAAAAAGCATTGGGCAATGAGTATAATGAAGAAGAGCGGCTGAACCTGGTCAAAGTAGTTTTTAAGAATAACTTGTTTTCCTCCGAACAGATTAAGGAGTTAGCCAAAAATTTTTACAATGAGGAGAAAAGGCTCCGTTTCACAAAATATGCTTATGATTTTTGCTGGGATAAAGGAAACTATTTCACTCTTGCAGAAATATTTTACAACTCAGGATATAGAAAAGATTTTATTGAATACATTGGCAACAGATAATATTCTGCAAACGTTTACATAGTAAAATTTTATTTCACGCCTTTTGTATTTCATTCAGTTAGTAATTCTGGCCAGGTTAGGGTTGGCAATAAACTTATTTATGATGGTATAGGTTTTGTCAGGATTGATGCCGGCATCTTTAAAGGAATAGAAAAACCGGGCGACTTCCGGCATCGCCTTGCATTCATCTTTTTTGTTGCGAATAACCGTGATAGAGTTGTTGCTCACTGTAAAATTGAAATCTGATTTTGCTGTGCAGCCGCTCGTTACAACATCAATACTAATTTCTTGTTTTTCATAGTTAAATGATGCGCCCAGTAAATTTTCTGTGTTCTTCTGAACGTTTGCACAACTAAACATAATCAGTAACAAAAAAGAAAAACTATATAGTATTACTTCCTGCCTGAAATTTCTTTTTGCTGCTTGTTTACTTAAATTTTTCATGTGCTTTGTTTTAGTATTACTTATTGAAATTAGCTATGATACCAAGCCCTTCGTTGAAAAGTAAAGCGGCATCAAACTGCAGGGGGATAACCACGATTCCCTGTTTATTGATGAATCCCCATTTGTTTTTAATGGCCACGGCTGCTAATCCTTCCCGGAAGATCATTGCATCGTCATATTGGTAAGGAATTATTGTTTGGCCCTGCCGGTTTATAAACCCCAGTTTGGATTTTTCATTGACAACCAGTGCCAGGTCTTCGTAAAAGCCGCTTCGAAATTGTGCAGCGAAATGCTCATTTCCCTTGCTATCAATCATCAGCATTCCTTCCTCTTCATCCATCACAATGGCTCTTCCCTGGTTGAATGAATAGGCAGCAGCATACCGGAAGGGTACAATTGTATTTCCTCTAATGTCTATATAGCCGTATTTTCCATCTTTCATAACCGCGGCCAGCCCTTCGCTAAATGCAGCAGCCTCTTCGTAGTAAAAGGGAATGATGATTTGTCTATGTTTGTTGATATAGCCCCACATCCCGTCTTTTTGTACAGGCGCCAATCCCTCATTGAAATCGTACGCATCATCATACTGGCAGGGAATCACCATCTCACCTGATTTGTTTATGAAACCAAACTGGTCTCCCATACGCACCAGTGCAAGGCTGTCTTTAAAAGTATATGCCATATCATAGCGGCAGGGAATTGCCATTCTGCCGGTCTTGTCCAGGTATCCGTACTTGTCATTCATTTTTACTATGGCCAGTCCTTTGTGAAAATTATAAGCATAGTCAAACCGGCAGGAGGTGAGTGTATCGGCATCCTGGTAAATAAAACCCCATTTCCCATTCAGTCTTACAGTTGCAAGGCCTTCGTTGAAGGAACCCACACTATCATACCGGAACGGAATAGCCAACACTCCCTGTTTATTCATGAATCCCCATTTTTTATTCATTGCTACCGGTGTCATACCATTAAAGAACAGGCTGGATAATATACCGGGTCTGCCCATAATTATTCTTTCTCCCCTGGTGTTGATATAATCAATAGTGAATTGTTCTTTTCTGAACTGTTGACCTTCTTCCTCTCCGTTAGTTGTTTCCCTGGCAGGTTTTATATATTCTCCCTTTTTATTAATATAATATGCATCTCCGCTGCTGACCATTGCTACCCCATCTGTAAAAGAAGCAGCCTCGTCAAAACGGCAAGAGATAGGCATAGAAGACGAAGTACTATTCAAGGCGTTACTGTAATATATTTTATAGTAACCCCATTTACCGTTTTCTTTTACAGCAATCATACTGTCACTTAGTTCACCAATTTCTTCATACTGGCAGGGGATCACCTCAATGCCTTTTTTATCAATCAGGCCAGTTTTATCACGGCCTTTGTTCACTACGGCATAGCCGCCCTGAAAAGGATTAGCCCACGAAATTCCTTCGCCCACATTACTGATAATCATATCTCCTTTCTTATCGATATAGATGTATGAACTAATACCTCCTTCCATAAGGGTTCTAACTGCCGCTAAACCCTCACTGTAGCTTTGTGCATCCTCGTACATCGGATATATTACTTCTTCTCCCAGCTTATTTACATATCCATACAACCCATAATCTGTTTTTACCCATGCCATTTCTTCTGTGAAACGATCAGCCAGTTCATACTTCGGGCTGATGAGTAAGACACCTTCCTTGTTGATAAAACCCCATTTGTCACCTATTTTAACCCAGGCCCTTTCTTCATAAAAATTAGTCATATCATCAAACCTGGGCGGACTCAGTTGGACTCCTGCAGTATTGTATAAACCATACTTGTTATTCTTCATTACCCTGACCAGGTTATCATCAACATAATATAGCTCTGTAAACTGAATAGGAATGACCTCTTTCCCTGTTTTATTGATAATGCCCATCAGGGTGTCATTGCTTACAAAGCAAAGTCCACCTGAAAACTCACCGGTTGAGTCATATCGGAAGGGTATGATCTGCTTTCCATATGTATTAATATAACCCCATTTGCCGTTGAGTAGCACTGGTGACAAACCCTCGTTGAAATACCCTGCACTGTCATACAGAAATGCAATGGCAGTGTCACCGGTTGTGGCATTAATATATCCAAACTTGTTATTTATTAATTTATACGGGATGAGGTAGTAACTATATAAGTCATTTTGGGTTTTAACCGGTGAACGGTTAAGTTGGAGTTCTTCAACCTTCATTTCCATATCTCTTGATGAAGATTGTGCTTGTATCGTTTGAACTGCAAACAAGAGGCAAAGTATAATAGGCAGTAATCCTGCGAGAATTGTTTTCATGAGTTACCAGTTTCGGTAATTAAAAAGTAGAGGTGGCGGTGGTGTGGACCATTTAGTTTTTCCCGTACAGTTTTCCAGGCAGCGGGTCGTATTTTTTTGCAAACATTTTTTCAGGCATTCTATCTCTTCCATGCGTTGTTCCATTCCGGCAGAAATAATATTAACTTTTTGCGCTATATCCTCATTGCTGGCAGTCAGTTTACGGATGGCAAACCAACTATAACAAATAGCAGAAAGGTCGGCATAGGTTTCGCCAATCATTTTGGCTTGTTCAAAATAATCACCAGGCATATTACCAAGAGCATTTTCCATAAACTTATCATAACCGGCTACACCAGAACTTTCCAGCACTCCGTTAATAAATAATAGTACATCCAGGTTGTAGCCGGCCTCTTCTTTGTCTGCAGTTAAGAGTTCTGCCAGGTCACCACCCTGTGATACAAAATCAACAATATCTTCTACTCTTTCAGCTTTGAGGTCCGCAGCTGCCAATTGTTTGGCCAGCCACTTTTGGATTTCCGGGTTAGAAGATTTCCAGAGATTTCCCATTCGCTTATATACATCTTTATGAAATTGTTTCTTCAAACCACCCAGGAGATTGTATTTGATAAACATGCCGGCCAGGTATTCTTTGCTGTTGTCGAGTACACTGTTATAAGATTGATCTACTTGCTGACCCCATTTTTCCAATTCAGAATTATTATTATTCAATGCTTTGGTATAATTCTTCAGCTGTAACTGTGCTGTTTTGATGTCTTTTCGGAAAGCAAGGATAGTTTGCTCCGCTTTTTTTAAATTTTCTTTGATCGCTTCCTGTTCTTTTCTTTCTTTATCTAACCTGGCTTTTTCAATACGTTGCTTTTCTTCTTCGGCTTTTCTTCTTACCTCTTCTTCCTGTCTTAGTTTTTCCTGCAGTTCCCTGTTTTGTTGCTTTTCTCTTTCCTGTGCAGCTTCAGCCTCCCGAAGTTTAGTTTTATAAGTTTGGTTGTATTGGTCTTTACGAATTGCTTTTTTTAGCAGCCGGATGGCATCACTCCAGTTCCTGTTATTATATTCCTTCAAACTCTTTTGATAATGCTCTCTTGCTTCCTGCTCCAGTTGATACCCGGTTTTTTGAAATGGGCTTTTATAACTGCTACCGCCAGGGGATGGAGCAGCTGGAGCAGGTAAACTACCAATACTTCTGCCGGCCATAACTTCCAGTTGCCTAAGCGCAGACTGCCCCTTTGCAGGTTGTGACGTAAATAAAATGAGCACTATGGAAGATAAAACCAAGGACAAAAGACAGCTTCTTTTTTTTAGTAATGTTTTTTCAGATTCGGGTCTCATACGGTTAGTTTGAATACGTTCAGGCATCACTTACATTTCTATTCCTATAATCTACTTCCTTTCTTCCCCAGAATATAAATAACAGGATACCAATGATATTGAGTACCATTACAATGAAGAACCAGCACAATTTGGTGGTATTATCATAAAAGCGTCCGTTAGCGATGGCTACCAGTGCTACAGACCAGACGCTAAGGAGGAGTATATATAGTATTACAAGGCTACTTTCCATCCCGCTGAAGAATGAGTGCAGCAAAACCATACCAGTCTTATATTTTACGAAAGTTATACCGGGAATAATTTTTTTTTAATGAGGAAAAGCAAGGATATGAATGATATAAGTCATTACCCCTTCTTTGGCAACCCGCTAACTTGTTGATTCCTAAAACCCGGTTATGAAAACATATGTGGTAATTTTTGCGTTGCTGTTATTCGGCTATGCCATGCAGGCACAACAATATATTATCCGCTATGACCTTGCGGGTGAAAATATCAGTTACTTAAAAGTCAAAAAACCCGGAGATACATCAACGGCACCCGTTATTCATTTGTCAAAAACAAACCGTGTAAACCTGCAATTGGTTAATGCAGCCAACAGTTACCGGAGGGAGCTTAGTTATATTGAGAAGACTGAAACAGCTGAACCAATAATTATTCCTGGTTTTGGTAATATCCCAACCAGTAACCTTTCCGGCGGTGGATTCCCCGCTATTGATTTCAAAAGTCTTGGTATTGGGGATATATTTAAAAAGACCAGTGATAATAAAGATGCAGGGTTTGGTACAGAAACCAAGCAACAAAAACTGCTTAAAGAATTATTCACCAGTAATTATAACACATTTAATTCTTCTTTTTCAAAATGGGAAAGAGCATTGCAACTGACACAGCATTGCAGGGTTTTATGGAAAGAGTTGGCGGGTTTACGATACAGTTTACAATTACCGGCAGAAGAAGTTAAAAAGACTGCCCGTGTAAAAACCCAGTCCGTTTTTCCGGCTGCCGGAGATAATCCCAACCTGATCCTGGTTAGCAATGCAGCTGAATCACCTGCGGCAGTAGCTGCGGAACTAAATAAAAATTTTTCGGCTTTACAGAAAACATACTCCTACTTCAACGAGTATGAAGTACAATCAACCGTTGCTGACGGACTGCTTTTAGAAGCCACCAAAAGAACTGAACTGGTGAATAGCACTCCGGCATCGAAGGCAGATTCTAAAAATGACGATGTTGTAAACCGTATTGCTGATTTATATGGGCAAATTTTGAATGACAGCTATTCGCAGTTAACTCCCCTGAATATAACATCTAAAACAATGATGGCTGAAATCAGGTTTACGCCGTTAATTGATTCTGTGACTGCTTCAGCATTGAACATCAAAAGAACAGATACGATCACCAGGTTAATTCCAATTTATAAAAAAGAGCCCCTTCGGTTCCGGAATACATTTGGATTCAGTTTTGTTTCTTTTGCAGAGAACCGCTGGCATTATTATTTAAACCCCGACAGTATTATTGCCAGGGAAACAGCCGACCAGTTTCAGCCGGTGGTGGTCACCTACCTTCATTTTTATTCACCTAGCGATAAGGGGTTTCGTTGGGGCGGAACTTTTGGTGCTGGCCTTCCTGTTGGCGGTGACAATGCAAAGTTGAATATTATGTTGGGGTTAAGTACATTTTTCGGGAAAAATGATCCTGTAAGTCTCACAGCAGGAATTGCAGGTGCACAGGTTAAGAAATTGTCGGGATGGAAACTTGGGGATAAAGTAAATTTTTCTGAACTGAGTGCTGCTAATTATACTTCAGTATACAGGATTGGTTATTTTCTTGCACTGACTTTTAACCCCGGCAGCCTTAATATGAAGGATTAAATCAAAATAAATGAGAACAGATATTTTTTTTACAATAATAGCCGGATGTTTATTCTGTCTGTCCTGTAATCATCAGCAATCACCTCAGCAAACAGGTAATGGAGGTGAAAGTAAGCCACCAGCGATAGCAGATAGTTCTTTGAACACTTCCTGGCGGGTAAAAGGCTGTGCGGAAAAGGCAACAAGAAGTGATACAAAATTTCCGCCTTCCGGAGAGTATAATGATTATCCTGATTTACAGCCGGGCGATGAGCCGGGCATAAAAGCAAACGGTGATTCAATTGTTTATAGCAGGTTTGACCAACACCTTTGTTGCAGGCAGGTAAAAGTAACCATTGATAAATCCGGAAATAATATTACAATAAATGAGTTTTGGTTTGGGAAAGGGTGTAAATGCAGGTGCAGCTCGACCGTACAGGCAGTGATCCGCCGGCTGCCAAAAGGAGAGTACCAGGTGTATGGTGTTGCCACCGGTACAGATCCGGTTGATGATAAACCCACTGCAGGCAGGGATACTGTGTTGAGACAGTTGCTCACTATCAATTAAAAATACTTGCTAACAATGGCCATACAGTTTCAGCCTCTCGGGCAATCAACGTAATTTGCGGACCTAATCACCCTTCGCAAAACTATGGGTGACCAAAAGAATGATTGATTATTTAAGCGGATTAAATGACCGTCAGCGGGAAGCAGTGTTGCACAAAGACGGGCCGATAATGATTGTGGCCGGGGCCGGTAGCGGGAAGACCAAAGTCCTTACAACAAGAGTGATTCACCTGATGGCAGCCCATGGTGTGGACGCTTTCAATATACTGGCACTGACCTTTACCAATAAGGCAGCCAAAGAAATGAAGGAAAGGGTGGAAAAAATCCTGGGTAATGGGGAAGCCCGGAATTTATATATTGGCACTTTTCACTCTGTATTTGCAAGAATACTCCGCTTTGAAGCCGAAAAGATCGGCTATCCCCGCAACTTCACGATTTATGATACAGATGATGCCAAGAGTGTGGTCAAGACCGTCATCAATGAAATGAACCTGGATGATAAGCATTATAAACCCAATATTGTTTACAACAGGATATCTTCTGCCAAAAACGCTTTGGTGGGCCCGGCGGAATACAGGAATGATTATGGTTTGCAACAGGAAGATATGCGGGCCAATCGTCCCGCTATCGGGCAGATCTATGATGCCTATGTGAAGCGCTGTTTTAAAAACGGGGCGATGGACTTTGATGATTTATTGCTGAAATTTTATGAGCTGCTCAAAAATGTACCCGAAAGTCTCGCCAAATACCAGCATAAATTCAAATACATTTTAATTGACGAGTACCAGGATACAAACCCGGCGCAGTATGAGATCATCAAATTACTCGGGGCCATGCATGAAAATGTATGTGTGGTGGGAGATGATGCACAAAGTATTTATTCATTCCGGGGTGCTACGATTGAAAATATTCTGCAATTCCAGAAGGATTATGATGATGTGAAGATTGTAAAACTGGAACAAAACTATCGTAGCACAAAAAGCATCCTGCATGTTGCCAATGAAGTAATAAAGAATAACAAGGGCCAGATAGAAAAAGTATTATTTACGGAGAACGGGGAAGGTGAAAAAATTAAGCTGGTACGGACGATGACGGATAATGATGAAGGAAAATTTGTCGCCGACAGTATACAGGAACAAAAACTCCGTAATCATTACAGCAATAAGGATTTTGCTATTTTATATCGTACCAATGCACAAAGCCGTGCCTTTGAAGAAGCGCTGCGAAGAATGGGGCTTGCGTATACTATTTACGGTGGTATCAGTTTCTACCAGCGAAAAGAGATCAAAGATTTTGTGGCTTATCTCCGCATCATCGTCAACCCAAGTGATGAAGAAGCGCTGAAAAGAATTATCAACTACCCGGCCAGGGGAATTGGAAAAACAACCGTAGATAAATTGGTTCTGTCGGCCAATGAGAATAATGTAAGTATGTGGCAGGTGCTCGAAAAAGCCAATGAATTTGGTTTCAGGGCTGGAACCTTTACTGCACTGGAAGAATTTGTGATCATGATAAAGAGTTTTGCCAGTATGCTGACAAAACAAAATGCGTATGAAGTAGCATTTCATGTAGGAAAGCAAACAAACCTGGTTAAAGAACTCTTCAACGATAAGAGTACGGAAGGTGTACAACGATACGAGAACATACAAGAGTTGCTTAACTCCATTAAGGAATGGACAGAAAGCCCCGATAATGAAGATGGTGAGTTGGTAGATAAAAGCCTTGCTTCTTATCTTCAACAGATCACTTTGTTGACGGATGCCGATGAGAAAGACCCGGATGCAGATACGGTAAAGCTGATGACCATACACGCTGCCAAAGGCCTTGAGTTCAGTTGTGTGTTTGCAGCGGGCCTGGAAGAAATGCTTTTCCCGAATGCAATGGCTATTAATACAAGAGAGGAACTGGAAGAAGAACGGCGGTTATTCTATGTCGTGGTTACAAGAGCTAAACAACGCCTCTGGATCACTTATGCCAATACCCGGTACCGGTTTGGCCAGTTAGTGCAAAATGAACCCAGCCGTTTCATTGAAGAAATTCCTGAGCAGTCCATGGACAGAAGTTTTGCAGGCGGAGGGGCTAAAAACCAGGTGAGTGGAAGCAAGTGGAGTAAAGGCTCTGCATTTGACCGGATGAAAGCCAGGAATGTTGATGATGGTGAGTCCGGTTCAGCCAGGCAGCAATCAGGCACCTACTATAATTCCAGCCCTGCCGCATCAAAATATGCACCATCATATTTGCCACCCAAAGGAGTGCCGCCCAAAGTAAAAGAGCATGTACCTTCTGCTGACTTTGAAGCCAGCGATACATCTAACTTACAAGCCGGGCAAAAAGTGGAGCACCAGAAATTTGGTTTTGGCGAAGTGCTGAAAATGGAAGGAGCGGCGCATAATCCCATTGCTACGGTAAAGTTTGAGCACAATGGCGAAAAGAAAATTATGCTCAACTATGCGAAGCTGCGCATAGTGGAGTAAACTTATTTTATTACAATTGCATCCGCAAAATCTTTGAAGCCTGTAATGGTTTCGGCAATATTTTTCTTGGCCACCCCTTGTACCATTACTGCAGTACGGTCTTTTGTCACCACGGCAATATAAAGGATTACCGGTTTGCCTTTCAGCATGCATGCTACTTCCATTTCATAAGCACTGTTATTGTTAATGGTTAAAAAGCCTTTGCTTTTTATTGAGGGATTCGAAAATCCATTGCGTAGTGTTGATTCCAAAGCTGTTTCGGCAAACGATTCTGCACTTGCATTTTCCCGCGGCACTTGTGACAGTACCAGGAATGGTATATCGTCATTTTTTAAATCTGCATTACCCTCTAGTGAATAAAATGCAAGTCCGGCCTGTATTTTTAAAAATTTATACCTGCTTTCATTTGACTTGATAGTATAATTCATACCTGCCATTTCATCTACCACCATATCCTTATCATATACTACTGTTTCAATGGCTTCGGCTATTTGCTTACCACTGATTTCATCATGGGGAGGATAAATACCCATGATCATTACGGCAAAACTATCATCACCAAATAGAAGTTGCCAGACAGTGGAAGTTTCTCCATCGCCAATCCGCATTCTTCTTGCTTTGTAAGGGCCAACGGTCGTTTCTTCTTCCATAAAAATGCTAAATCCTTTTGCCTTCATTTTTTCAGCAGAGTTGTTCGCTGCTTCTGCGACAAAGCTTTTGCCTTTAAATTCCGTTACCGATAAGAAAGTGGTGGTTTCATCTTTGATAAAGCCTTTCATGCTGCCGGTGCTTGCTTTAAAGCCGGAAGGTGGTATCATAAAAATATGCGTGCCGGGGATGTTGGTATGGGCAGTTGACTTAACGAAAGCAGAAATTTTACCTTCTTCATTATCTTTTTTGTCAGTACTCTTACAAGAAATAAAGAAGGCCAGACAATATAGAAACAATGCAGCTATTTTAGTATTCACCTGCATATTTAAAATTTTACTGCCAGTGCATTTAATGATACAATATAATAAGAAGGGGTTCCTCCAGATCCTCCCTGTGATTGATGCCTGTTCTTACAATCGCTCCAGCATTTTTTATAAGCACTGCGGCATACAGCAGAATTTCCGCAAGCGATGAATGTGTTGAGGCATACAACGCCACAGTCCAGCAAAGGATCGCCAGTAGAACCTCCGGGATCGTCATTATTACCAGCTTTTGCTAAATGATTTCTTACTGTCGGGATTTGTTTTGGATTCTGTATTTCAATAAAGCCAATTGACTCCTTGTTATAATTGACAATCGCAATTGATGAGCCGTTGTCTATATACATAACCGGGTTCCCGGCCAATATTGTTTTCTTTACCGTTCCGAGTGATGAAAGCTTACCTGTTGCAAAAAAATTCTTTAATGCTGCTGCTGTAAAACTTGTTTTAGCGTACTCATTGTTCACTTTAATATATGATTCCCCGCTTGCTGTGCCAGCGCTTTTTTGTTTCAACTTTACAAACTCGGCATCTGCATTTAGATTTACTTTCCTTACTGTCTCGTAGGATTTTCCATCAATTTGTGCATCTTGCGCAGAAATAGAAGTACAAAAAGGAAGAATGAAAAGGAATACAGTAATCGCTTTAAGCAAAGATTTAATTTTCATAATAATAAATTTTAGGTGATTTTATTTTTTTACTAGTATATCACCGACTTCGGTTACTATAGTTTGTGTGCAACTATTTGAAGTATTGGGAGTGGCAGGATTTAATTTTATACTAAATGCAATGGCTCTTCTTAGTGCAAACCAGGCACCAACTGTAAGCGGTGTTGCCGCAGCGGGTGCTGCAAATAAACCAATAGCAATGCTTACCAGGTCAAAACCAGTTGTTCTGATAAAATCCTGCACAGCACCAACGCCATCGGCACTCACTGTTACATTTTGAGTTTCAATATTAATTACCCCATCATTACACCTGAAGTCTAATTCAAATTTTATGTTGGCCTCGGGGTTAGATCCTGTGATTGATCTTTCTAAGTCCAAATCAACACTAAGTGTGTGATTGTTCTTGTATTTCACTTCCACGGCATCGCCAAATAAGGTATTGTTTTCAAAAACACCGCCATGGCTCCCCCATTTTAATTTTGATCCTTCCTGCACCATCTGGTTGCCGATACAAGCCTCAATTAAACTTACTACCCACTCTTTATTGATTTTTTTGACAGGCCGCCAGATATTGGCCCTTGCGCCGTTATAGTTCCAATAAGGGTGATTACGCAAATTGTTATAGGTAACAATAAAATTTTCGGCCACCTGACTATTGTTGTTATCAAAACAAGTTCCGGCATTTGAAACAATTTGTGTAGTATAAATTGGCGTGCCCGAATTGTTAACAATAAGTTCAATTTTTTTGAAACAGGGTCCGTCTTCGCCTTTTACGCCAAATTTTAAAAACCGGATATCTTTTAACTTCTTAATGTCTGCATCCACAACATCATATATTACCGTTTTTCGTGGTTGAAAATTATCAATCCCTTTAGCAAGGTAAAACCTATGCCCTTCTTCATTCAGCTCCACCCATACAGCATCGTCGGTTCCATTATTATCAGATGTTGTGATACGTAACTGGATACGATAGACAGGCATTTCTTCAAATACCGGTTTTACTAAACCTGGCGACATATCCCTGACAATGCGATGATCTATTACAGTAGTTGGTTTCACAGTGTCTTTTCCACCGCGATGGTCAATTACGGTAACCGTTTGTGCATCAATACGATTATAAAATACAATCAATAGAATGCAAATAAGATATTTTTTCATTAAAATAATTTTAATTTGATTTTACAGGCAATACCAAATTTTTCCATTTTAATTTTTCGGGGGCTCTTTCTATATCTTGCATTGTAAGCCCGGATAAATTACCTGTAGTTACCTTGAACCTACAGCACTCAGCACCAGAGCAGCCAACTGCTGAGCCAGAAATTATCACACCACATGCACCAAGGCCCAAGAAACATTTACAAGAAAACGAACCCTCAACATTATTTCCATTATCAGCAAGAATAAAAACCATTGTTTTATCAGATGATTGAACGGCTTTGTATCCGTTTGTAATTACTACTTTTCCATTTTCAAATTTTGTGCCTTTGGGCAATTTGCTTGTTGTATCGCTATCATCTCGCATTCTTACTTGTTTACCATCAATACTTATCGGCTTAGCCTGCATCCTTCCATTGCTTCCCTTTGTGCTTTTACTTTCTTTACATTCTGTCAGAGAACAATCATACTCCTTACAGTTTTTTGTAAGTTCTTTGTCTTCACAAAAGACACATTTGTATTTTACATTAGGCAGTATTGTTTTACAGTCACCTTTTTGATAAAGTGTTTTTCCATCGGGGCCTGTGGGTAACTGGCCATACAATAACTGGCTTGCTATTAGCGTAACGCAGAGAAATAGTTGAAATTTCATTTTTAAAGTTTTATGATTAATAATTAAACATACCCCTGGTGTGACATTTAATCAATCACCCAACGGGTGATTTTTACTTGACCGCCGTACAGTTGATCGTCCTATCATACTCAGACCAGTAGTCAGCCGCTAATGCAGCATACTTGCCACCTCCCAGATAGTTTTCTATAAGTTCTACGCTACCCACCTTGCATACCCCATCCTCCATATATGCCACATGCAACAAACCATTAAAATACCGGTAGCGTGGTATACCGAAGTCATTTTTGGAAACCAACCAAAGCTGACCTCCATCGGAGTCTAATGCCATTTTTAAAACCTTACGGTGCGGATAGTCTCGTTTAAGAATAGCAGTTAGTTTTGCGGCCGTTAGTTTTGGGTCAGTAGTTTTAAATGGCCTGGAGAATATGGTAGGAAGACTTGAAAGGTTCAAACCATTGGCTTGCACTTTTTTATCGGCCAGATCGCTATTTTGTTTTAGTAAAGGTTCGTCGGAATGGTTAACAAGTAAATCAAATGTGCCGGTAACTTTTGGCAAATTTTCATTGCCAGAATTGTTTGCCACGGTAGTGCCACCCACTAACTGGATGCTATAGTTTATGGTAGAATTATTTTTATATCCTTTCGGCCTTACTCTGTAAATTGGGCTGGTGTACATTCCGCCCTGAAAATTGCTAACCAAACAAAATACATCATTCGCCATGGCCGGATCGGGTAGTATATCCAGGTCTATATAAGTTTTAGAAAGATCCTCTGGTTTTATATATAAGTATTCGCCATTAGTAAAATTATCTGAGTAGTTTTTCCCATCCACCTCTGTGTATCTCTTTGAAAACTTAAAAATTAATACATGAGGCTTTGACGAACCATCGGGGTTTGTTATTTTAAAATATTCTTTCACCGATTTTTCCAGTTCTACCCGGGCATAAATAAACTCATTGGATTTAAAGCTGGTTTTACCTGCTTCACTACCATTCGTAAAAGGAACATTGTTAAACTTTACTATTCCATAGGTTTGTGCCAGTGAAGTTGCGGTGATGAATGATGCTGAAATAAATAGCAAAAAATGTCTGAGCATGGTGTAAGATTTATTGGAATATGATTTTAATTATTGTGGGTATTATTTTGGCATTCCCACATTAAACCTATTCATTACAACAGCAGCAAACAATCACCCGTTGGGTGATTTTTAATTGAGATAAAAAGTTAGAGCCGCTTGCCCCGGCATCTTTTTTTATGAAAGCCGTGATAGCTATAACAGGGCGAAGGAGGTTCATCCAATGCAGGGCCATCTTCTCCTGGTAGAGAGTTTCGTATGGATACCACCGAAGGGCTATACGCTTCTTGGGCGTACCTGAAAACAAACCGTAAAGAATCTACTCCGCCTTGTCGCAAATATTGTACTACAGAGTAAGACCTGTCCCAGGAAGTTTGCTGGCAGATTAAACAACTGTTTCCATACCCTGTAACCACTATTCTGCAATCAGGATTCCTGTTCAGTTCCATGGCTATATGGTATAATTTCTTCTTAGCAGCCCAATTCAGGAAAACAGATTTCCTGGAAAAACGTACACTATCTTCTTTAATCACATTGCTACAAGAAGGGGATTGCGTAAAGGCAGCGGTACAAAACAATATAGCGGATATGAAAAATTGTATTGCTTTCACCGGGGACTAAAAATTTAATGCCTCTATTATTTTTTAACCTGAATCGTTTTCAATGCCGCCAGAATATCTTTGGCAGTTTGTTCCTGATGAGAGAAATAAGTGGCTTCAACAAATTCCATAAAGCTAGCATCACCAAAAGAAAGCTCCAGTTGAATGCCGGTACTACCTTGCTGATAAGTTTTTATCAATCCTTTATAGCCATTGATGGTGATTGGCTGCTGGTTAATCAGTGAGCCCATCGTTTCTTCCGCCGACATATTCGCTGCATACCGCATTTTTTTAAATTCATTATATTTTATTACACTACCATCTTCCTCTTTATAAAAACCCATCGCTGTTTCATTCCATACAAAGCCTTTGGGTAGTTGTATGTAAATAGCAGTGCCGGGAAAACTGGCCATTCTTGCAGTATCTGCTTTACTTTCCGTTTTATTATTTCCATCGGATTGTTTTTCCGCCTTGCTGTTTTTACAGGCCAGGATAATTCCTGCAAGCAGAAAAGTGTAAAAAAGAATTTTCATACAATAAATATCTATTTTTTTACCACCACTGTTTTCAAAGCTTCGTACATAGCTTTAGCAGTAGCGGCATCTTTTTCTTCATAGTTGGCAATAATCATTTCATCAGTATAACCATCTGTAAAAGCCATGAAGTATTGTGAGTAGCCGGCTGATTTACAGTGGCAAATAGTTGCTGCATGGCCGTTAATAGTTATAGGTTCTTCTTTCCAGCTTCCGGGAAAATTTTTATCCGCCTCCGATTTAAATTTTGCAAATAAGCTCTCCTGTGTTTCCCCACTAAATATTTGCATCTGCATATAATGGGCAGTTCCTTCTGTTTGTGCCAAGGTTCCAGATGTTTCGTCTGCAGCAAAGCCTGCAGGTGGAATAATGTATAAACTACTATTCGGAATTTTCACATGCTTTTCTGTTATTATAGATATCGTTTGCTTTTCAGTAGCTTTTTCTTTCTGTTCTTCAGGCTGAGCTTTTGTTTTGCTATCAGAACATGAAGAAATGAACAGGGCGCAGGATATATATAATACCAATGCGGTTATTATTTTCATATATAAGATTTTATATTATTAATTTAATGTGCGGTTGCCATATAGCATAAGTGTTCCGGAAAATTGTGAATCGCTGTAAAGCCTGGAGGCCATGTATGTTACTTCCA
>Ga0209063_1000722_pt1 | contig 19800 bp, 13 predicted proteins | sample KloWWTmeKNB19Kit_FD_187177 | JGI IMG/M metagenome (GOLD analysis project Ga0209063, IMG submission 187177) | Active sludge microbial communities from Klosterneuburg, Austria, studying microevolution and ecology of nitrifiers - Klosterneuburg... | ecosystem: Engineered > WWTP > Aerobic digester >... | reverse complement strand
TTATCGATAAACTTACCATTGCGGCTAACAATATCAATGATGCCCGCAGGGAAAAAACGATTACCGAACTTAACGAGATTTCGCAAACTATTCTAACAGAACTACTCAAATATTACCATAGCAATGATAAAGACGAAGAACTGCAAAAAGCAAAATCAAAAGCTGGTGATATTCAGTACAAATTAGCAACGGCCTTTAGTGCCGATGGAATTAAGCACTATGGACAACTTATGAAAGAGTTGATGTTGGATGAGAGTGCCGTACTTGAACTTTATCGAAAGAAAATTGAAAATATTGAACATCGCAATGAAGTCAACTTGGACATTTACAGTACTTACAGAATACATGTGCCTGTTATGGATGGGGATACAGCAGCAGCTTACTTTGAAAGATTGTGTGCCCATTATGAAAAAAATACAGAAGAACAAAAAGAACAATTTAGTGCTGAACTTGAAGCTAAAAAGATTGACCTGGAAGAACTGATTTCAGGCAATTCGGAATTGATCAAAAACAACGCCCAGCAATTAGCAGAAGCATTACTCGATTATTGGTTTGCATATATTAACCTGAATGACAAACATACTATTCAGAGGATTTTAGCACAGGAAGGTTCATCAGCATTGCAGGAGATGAAGGATATGTATCAAAAACTATTCAAAAAAGTAGGAATTTCCAAAAAGATTGCAGAGAGAATTAGGCATTATGTGGATGGACAAACCAAGACCGACTTGCCTTACGAAATTGTAGCTGATATGAGTGCTGAGCTACTGAATAAATGCATAAGTACCGTAGGATTTGAATATTTCGATGAAGCCGAAATCAATGATTTGAGAGTGGCAAATGAACAAAATAAATTAGGATTGGTAATAGACCAAAATGAAAACCCGACAGAGAAATCAGTAGAAAAACTGTTTGAAAAAATAGAAAACTGGACAGACATCATTCAATCCAAACCAGAAGAAATGAAATCTTTGCCGAGTTATCGCAATTACCTGGCTTGGTACAATCGTCTTAAAACAGGGTTTGTATCTGTTTGTGACATCCCAAATTATGATGTGCAGGCTAATGAAAGATTGGGGGCAATTATTAAAGAGACCGAACCCATAAAATACAGTTAAGTATGGCAAAAGTCATAGGCAAAGAGGAACTGTGCAGCACCGATTTGAAATACTTCAAGGCGTTGCAGGGGATGAATGGCAGAACGTTGTTCGATCGTTATCCGGCTCTTGCTAATATCATAAAAAGCAATATAGATGCGAAGTACCAGGAATTTTTAGCCCATCCTGTTAAAGAAGATAATATCATTACTTTTCACGGAAAAAAATATAGTGAAACACCCCACATTTTATCTGAATTGCAAGATAACGAGCAAGAAAAATATAGGACGATAAAAAATGAAACACTTGCTCATTTTGAAAACAAAATAGCTTCACTCAAAAGTTCAGGCAAAACTACCGAAGCAACATTTCTTGCAGATGCTATCAAATTTATTGATGAACGCTTCGTGTATTGCTATGACGACAAAGTGGTTTTGGGCGTTTGGGGAATGCAATTGCGAGATAACGTAAGGGAAGATATTAGCGAGATTCGCAAGAATTTGATTACAAAAAAGAAAAAAGAAAAAGAAGAAGAAGAAGATATTGTCGAGCCTGTACAGCCAATTACAACATATAATATTTCTTTTAATGAAGGAGAAAACGGGTCTCTCAACGGAAATTCATTTGTTACAAAAGATGCAAATTCTTTCCTTGGCAATGATGAAATTCCACAAGTACAACCTAATGACGGATACGAATTTGCTGGGTGGAACGAAAATCCTATAGATTATGAAATAACTGGCGACAAAGAATTTACTGCACAATATAGAATTAAAAACACACCTCCTCCACCGCCAACTCCTCTGCCCTGGTACAGAAGATTTTGGAATTGGCTGCGAACATTGTTTTTGGATCGTGGCTGTTTGAAATGGCTTTTATGGCTATTGCTTTTACTTCTCTTGATATGGCTGCTTTCATGGCTGTTTCGGGGTTGTAACGACAGCCATCATGTCGGTGGTGGGGCTCTTAATGATAACGACAGTTCCTGGATAAAAGATGATCCAAACGTGGGTAATGACGGGGGAATTTATGACCCTCATAATCCCTACGAACCTAAACCTACACCTCCCGGTTTGGATAGTATTTTACCACCTAATCAAGGTGTACTGCCCCCAATTGAAGACAACCCCGATACTATCCCGGGAAATCCTACTATTCTTGGTAACCGGCTAAATATATTGATGGAAAACGAAGACAAATCCATTTTGGATCTGGCTAAAGCATTTAAAATAAAATACCCCGGTGAGAAGTACAAAGTGGTGTATTACGATGATGTAGTTAAGCGAATGCAAATAGAGATACCCAAAGAAGAACGGGAACGTTTAAAAAAAGAAATTCCACCGGCATTTGCACCAGAATACGAACTTTTTGTTTTTGATGAAGCTCTTTTTGAGGGAACCCAGGCTTCTAACGATCCTGCACTTGCTGACAGCGATAAATCCTGGTACCTAAATGCAATAAAGGCCCCGCAGGCATGGGCTATTACACGAGGTTCCGAAAAAATTACAGTAGCCATTGTTGACGATGGCTTTAACCTCAAACATCCTGAACTGGCAAGCAAAGTAGTTAGCCCGTATAATGTATGGAAACATTCTGCAGAGGTTTTCCCGCAACCGATTGATCATGGCACTCATGTAGCAGGAATAGCGTTGGCTATTGCCAACAATGGAAAAGGCATTTCAGGTATTGCCCCTAATTGCAAGTTTATGCCTGTTCAGGTAGCCAACGAGAAGGGACTAATGACTACTACTTCAGTATTGGATGGCATTATTTATTCCTTATACCAGGGTGCGGATGTGATAAATGTTTCATTAGGAGGCCAATTTACAGGGCTTTCACAATACACCGATAATGTACAAAAAGACCTGATCCGAAATCATTTTAAGGAAGAAGAACGTTTATGGCGCAGGGTTATGCGAATTGCTGCCAGCCATAATGCAACACTCGTGGTAGCAGCGGGTAATGATAATGTACTGGCAGGTATTGATGCTCTCCAACGCCCCGAGTTGTTTATTACCGTTTCAGCAACAGATAAAAATAATCAGAATGCACGCAAAGCCCAATTTAGTAATTATGGTTCTTACTCAACTATTTCGGCACCGGGAGTAGGTATATACAGTACGGTAGGTAAAGATAGCTATGCCACAATGGATGGCACAAGTATGGCGGCTCCTATTATTTCCGGTACAGTTGCCCTGATGAAAAGCATAAATGATACCATCACTACCAAACAAATTATTTGTATTCTGAAAAGTACGGGTCTGGAAACCCAAGGCAATATTGGTAAGCTAATCCAATTGGACAAAGCATTACAAAAAGTACGTTCGGGTGAAGTTGTTGATTGCACACCGGTTCCTTCTTCCGGCGATGTACAGATACTGCTTAGTTGGAATAACTATAACGATCTGGATCTGATTTGTACCGACCCCAATGGCGAATCCGTTTTTTTCCGAAACCGAAATGTATCCAGTGGCGGGCAACTCGAAATTGACATGAATGTGGAATATCCCGACAGCAAAACGCCTATCGAAAATATTTTTTGGCAACCCGGCACTGCACCCAACGGGACTTACAATGTGTATTTACTGTACTATAAAAACCACGATCCTAACCTCAATGAAACACCTTACAACATAAAGGTAAAATACAGCGGAAAAACGGAAGAATTCAAGGGTGTGATAAGGAAAAAAGACAAGCCTGTACATATATGCTCCTTTACAGTGGGAGCAACGGGGAACAGGTCTAAGAACCAGGGTTCACCCCCTGCTAATGACAGGCAATCGCAGTTGGAGCAGGAACGTAACCGTTTGCAACAAGAGTTAGATAGAATAAATAATGAAATAAAGAGAATTGGAAATAGCAGGTGATTACTGGCCAATTGGATAAATAATTAAAAACAAAGGTTTAATAACTGAAGGTAAAATATGAAACAATCAAAATTCTCATTAGCTGATGTGCTAACTTTATTAACAGCTCTTGCATTTGGCTTTATATGTTTTCTTGGTAAAAACTTTTCTACTCTGGGTAACACATCCGAAAGTATTACCTGGGCCGCAATTATTACCGTATCATTGGCTGGCACAGCTTTTATTGCCAAATTACTAAAACGAACAAGCCGCAATTTCAAAACCAGTTTTATTTTGGAAATAGGTGTACTGCTGCTGTTTACTGGTCTCTTGGTTTTCTTTGCGTATTCGCCATTCCCGCATTATTTTAATGTATCGGCTAAAAAGACAAAAATCCAGGACAAACTTAAAATAAGCATTACGAAGGCTGAAAATATGTTTGCAGATTATGAACAATATGCCGAAAATCGTAAGCTTAATTACCAAGGACAGTTAGAAACAGCGATAGCCACAAAGCTTACAGGCGGAGATTACGTTAAATATGGATTTTCAGATGGTATCGCTTCAGATGCAACTCAAATGAGAAATAAAATGTTTACCATCCATGCTGATCTCTATCCTACAAACTATAGTGACACCGCTAGTAAAAATGGCATAAAAGAAGTTGCTACTGCCTGGCTGGCAAGAGCAAAGAAAACCACAAAGAGCTGGAAACCGGGCATTGTAAATGTGGTAAATGATATAGAAAGCAAATCAACAGACTGGTTAAATCAGCTGATTAGCTTTTCCCAAAGACTTGAACAAGGAGAAAGCAGAGAAAACACTACGGTTTTTCCTTTCCCTCTAACTTTTACAGATGTAAAAAAATATTTTACCACCCCGGGCAAGCCAACGCCGCTTTCAATTGGTTTGGCTGCAGTAGCATATTTGTTGATGTTGTTGTCGTACTTAATTTCGAAAAGAAGCAGTAAAACGATGATTGGCACCACCAAACAAAAAGGAGAATACGATATTGATTTCTAACATAATTAACCACCATAATGATGACTGAAAAAAAAGAATATATTACTCAAATAGAAAACTTAAGTGCAGAACAAATTGCCGATGGTATCTCCATCGGAATTGTAACATTTGATGAATTACGAAGAACTGGTGCTTTTGATGCATCAAAGCAAAAAAGTGTAAAAAACATTTTAAAAAAGAAGGATGATGATACTTTTGCTTCAGCTCAAACTATTCGTGATTTACAAAATTATTTGCGAGTTTTTCCTAACGGAAGCAACGTATCTGCTGCGCAAGCAAAAATGCAACAGCTACAGGACGATGAAAATGCTGAAGAAAGAAAGTATAATGATCGGGAAAGAATGCTTCGTAAAATAAAAGAAGACATTAATGAATATGCTCCCGATGAAATCGTTGAAATATTAAGCGAAAATGACTTAAACTCTTTATGCGAAACCCTTGGTATTAATGCCACTACTGTTAAGAATTACACACAACCAACTTTAAATTTCAACGATATACCTCAAAATGAAAGCGATATACCCGCGGATTATACCGATATTTTCTTTTGGGGCATCCCCTCATCGGGCAAAACCTGTGCTTTAGCAGCCATTTTAAGTACGATAACAAAAGATTATACAATGGAAGCTCCTGATACTCACCAACAATTTGGATCAACTTATCGTACCAGTTTGATCAATATGTTCCGAAATAATATTGGCAACTTACCTAACAGAACGGCTACTGACAGAACCCAGTATATGCCATTTTTATTTTATAAAAGAGGAGAAAAAAACAAACGCAAAATTTCTTTTTTTGAATTGAGTGGGGAAGTGTTTCAGTATTTTTTCGAAGTAGTCAACAACAGTCAAATAATCGATGATTATAATAGAGAAGGTATTGAAAATTCTTTTAAAACTCTCGAATTACTCTTGAATAGTAATAATCAAAAAATTCATTACTTTTTTATTGACTATAACCAGGAAACAAAACACACAGAAGATACTAAAGGGCTTACACAAAGTAACTATCTGGAAGCGGCTGCAGTTTATTTTAGAGATAGAAATAACATTTTCAGGAAAAAGACAGATGCTGTTTATGTAGTCATCACTAAATCGGATGAAATAAAAGGGGATAATAAAATAGACATCGCAAAAGCATTTCTACAAGAAAATTTTGGTTCTTTTATGGATGTTCTGAAAAACCAATGTCAAAGGAATTCTGTGGATTTCAAAGTGAAATTGTTTTCTATCGGTGATGTCTATTTCAAAAGAATTTGCAAAATCGACCGGTCTTATTCAAATGATATTATTCAGGATTTGTTGAAGAGGGTGAAACCAGTAAGCAATAATGTAATTAAAAAATTCTTTAACAGCTAAGTATAATGGACATAGTAGTACATGGAACAAAAGGAGGACGACAAATTTTTACACCAAAAAAATTAGGTGGGTTGCTGGATGTTAATTCTGATGCACCTAAAGCAACTGCAATTGGTCAAGAAGCTTTTGCTATCCGTTTTGTAGAGAAGAGTATCATTTTTTCGAAGTATAAAATCATCAGGGACGTTCGTGGTGACAAACGAACCGGTTTTCTTGCTTTTTCATTGTTTCTACCAAACAATAAAAAACTCCAAGGAAAAGATATATTATCCGTATTAAACAAAGTTTCAGGTGAATATTACAGAATACATATTCCCGATAATGATAACAATCTAAAAGATGTAAGGGAAGATTGGGCTTTTCTTGAAGATATAGTAAAAGAATTCCGCACAGATGACCGACATGTCGATGATATAGAAAGCCTGCTGTCAGGTACTAAAGATGATGCCTTCATCTATTACGAAAATGAAGAAAAGCTGCAAAAATATTTTGATGCACCTTATCAAGATAAGTACAGCAAATATAGGCAAGTGTTGTTTGTTAAAGAAGAACTGAAAGACAAACCCGAAGATCCGCTTAATGCACTTCGACATTCAGAAAATCCCAATGATAATCTGACAGGGAAAATAGATTTAGAAAAAAAAGCATATGCATTGCGTGACTATGATGGCCAGGCTAAAAATGGTATATCCATAGAAATCAGGGTAGGCGGGAAACTACTTTATAAAAAAGATAAAATCAACAATAATGACCTTATTTCAATTCGCTATTTTAGAAAATATTCTGAAGCCTTGGTAGTAAAAGAAGGGAGACTGAATGATGATTGGATCAGAAAGTATCTTTTTGTTGATGAAGAAAATAGAAAAATTGATGTAGAAAAAAATATAAACTTAGACCCTGTAATAAAAACCGTCTCATTCGACATAAAAGACTGGAAAGGAAACACTATAAGGGATGCAGAAATCATCTGTAAAAGAGGTAATGAGTCAAAATCTGTAATAAATAATCAGATTAGTTTCGAGGGCGAAGAAATTGGGAAACATTGGAATGTTTCTGCGAAAAAAGAGGAAAACTTATATTCAGAAACAAAAGGAATGATCCCTGAGAACGAAAACGATGTTAAGTTAGAATTAAATGAACATAAAAAAGTAAAGTTTCTTGTGTCCGATTCTGATACTGGACAAGATATTGACAAATTTAAAGTTTGGATTCAGGGAAAAGTTGATACAAGAGAAATTTCGGAGTTTGATTTTATCGGAAATGATGTTGAAAAAAAGTGGAATATAACTTTTGAAAAACAGGGGTACCACCGAAGTGAGAGAATCGAATATTTTCCTGCAACTGGCGAAAGCACTATTCAGGAAAAACTAAAAAAGAAAGACCCGCAGCTAGGCCAATCAAAAGAAAATGTTCCTCATCCACAATACAAAAGGAAGGAGCCATTTTATCAAAAACCAAAATTAATGGCTGCTTTAATAGCTGGAACGATACTTCTAATCTTTACCATTGGGGCATTGTTTTCTTTAAGTGAAAGTAACCCGCCTGAACCTAACCAACAACCTAGCTCCCAACATATAAAGGCTTATATCGAAGGCAATTCACTTATTCTTGATACGCTTAATAGTTACAAAAAAACTTTGAGTTCAGGTACAGAACTTAAAGAAGTTATAGATAGCCTTGATAGTGCAATTAAAAAAAGGGACTTTGTTAATAACTGGAACTTTGACGCATTAAAAAAATTGCATTACTACTCGGCACAGCAAAATTTCGACACTACGATTAAAAAAATAAAAAACTCCCAATATGATTCTGTTAAAAGCAGGTTTGGGGATGTTTCTTCTTGGGACTTGAATCAAATAGCAGACGCTATAAATGCCTTTTTAAACGCTACTAAACCTGCAACAGAGAAAAAAACAGAAGTAAAAAAAGATGTGGCTGAGGAAATAAAAAAGGAACCCCAAAAGAAAGTAACACTTCCAGTGAAGACTGAACAAAAAAATGAAGAAAAACAGGTATCAATACCGACAAGCACCAATAATTCAAGAGATGTTGCAAAAGAACTGCAAAGTGGTGCAGTTACTAGGAACGACCTCCAAAGTTGGAAGTCTGGAGGTATGGACAAATACAAAAAGAGTATTGACCTATATTTAGATTTTTGGGCTTCAATAAAGCAAAGCATGCAAATGGATGATTCACGCCAATTATTAAAAAAAATCAATAATGATAAATATCTTCAAAAAAGTGAGTTACAATCCTTTTTAAAATCTGTTTGTGCAAGCTCAGAATCTTTTAAAAAATACAATGATACTCCCGGGAAGGCAGCCTGTAAAACATTAAATGAATTAAGAAGTAAAGTTAAATGAAAACACTAAAAATAAGTTTAGCCCTCATCGTTGTAGCCGCTATTACATTTTTTGTGATACGGTCATTTGTTGCCCCCGATAAGGTGGAGGAAATTAAGTCAAGTGGAAACCCGTTCATTGATAAAATTCAGCAGGAAATCAAGACGCTTCAGCTAAAACCGGAAAACAAGTTCTGTAAAGAATATTATACCGAAGTATCTTATCATATAGATGATTATCATAAAAACAGCAGATTAGGCAAAAGCAAATTAGAAAATGACCAGTGGAAAGAAAACCTTTCCAAACAGCTCTATGCTGCCTATACCGATAAATTTATAAAACAGGCTTATTATATTTTTAACCGTTCAGATTGGGCAATTAACGATTTAAGTTTTATCCGTAACGAATACCGGACGTTACAAAGTTCTCCAATGCTCGAAAGGAACAGCCCTATTGACAGAAGGTTTAATGAAATAAAATCGATTATTAATAAACATGACGAAATCACCGTCTTTATTGCATCCTGCAAAGGTTTTTCATATTCTCAAACGGACTTGGACATGCAATTTCCTATTGTTGATGTGAGCAGTAAAATTTCTAAAGCTATAAGTTATCGGAACAACCGTTTGGAAAATTCTTTTGTAAATAATTGTACCCGTTTGCATAGTGGGTTGAATGAAATACCACAAGCCTTGTTCCGTGCACATGTAAAATATCTTGACAATATGATTAATACCTGGTCTAATATGTTTACCAACTATAACTCGCAAAAGGCTTATGTTGACGGCATATATAGTCCGCTGGAAAACAAAATAGACGAATTGGATAACAACATTTATAAAGTTTCTGATTTCAGTAGCGAGTATGATCGTTTAAAAGAAAAGTGGCAGAACGACGGAACCAGAGCTTACAATCATTTTAACTAAAACTAAAAAAGTATTGATGAAAAAGGTGGTTTTTATAATATTGATTTTGTGTGAATTCAGCTCTGCATTTGCTCAAAATCAAAATGATTTTGTAGATAGATTTTCTAAACAGGTTATTGAAATAGACAGCTTAAAAAAGATTGTCAAAGCGGAAAAGGATAGTACTCAACAACAAAGAAAATTAAATCATACCCTGCAAGATACGCTAAGGAGGCTAAGATCGGATTTGGCAAGCCTGGAAGAATTCAAAAAAGAGAAGAAGAATATTGACAGCCTTCTCCGTCAAAAAGCAGATTCTATAACCTCACTGCAAAAAGAGATTTCAGAAAAGGACAATCAGATTACAGCAGAAAATCAGAAAAGTGAAAAAAAAGCAAGAGAGGAAAATGAAAAAGGCAAAAATGAAATATTGACGACGATAGTTAATAGTTACAAAAATAAATCATTTGAAGAATTGTTAAAATCCCCAACCAAACAATCAGCACAACGGGACGCTGAGCTTATCAAAAATTCAACTGAACTTAAACAAATCCTGGCTGATGTAGAGAAATACTTCAGTGCAAAGGAATTACTTGACGTTAAACTGGATGCTGTTCAAATTAAGAGTCATCAAATTCAATTGGAGCAAATAAAACGGGAATCCGCTTTACTCAGCAAACTCAAAGAAACGATTGGGAACTACCAAGTTTTTAATGAAGGGCTAAAAGAAACATTAGGGAAAATTGTGGTATTGGATAAAGCCGAGGCAGTTTCCGGCATGAGCAAGGAGATTCAAAGAAAGAAATTCGACAAAATACTGGCTGAGATTTCCGCTTACATTTTCAACTATGACTTTAATTTCTCGAACTATCCTTATCTGTCTGATATATTTCTTGAAATTATCAAGCGTAAACAGCCTAATCCGGATGCAGATATTTCGGATTTATTAAAGAGATTATAAAAGAACAACATGAAACAGATCGCATTATTATTATTTGCTCTTGCTATAACCAGTTTGGCTTTAGCTCAAACTAACAGTTTGCAAGAAGGAAATAACTGTTTTGCTAAAGGGGATTATGCTTGTGCAATTGAAAAATATAAAGAGGCCATTAAGTCTCCGGATAAAAGACAACTAAAAATTGCCGGGGATAATCTCAGGCAGGCAGAAAAGTGTTTTGATTTGCATAGAATGGCCGATGCAGCTTTTAACAGTGGAAATTTTGATCAGTCTAAAGAGTATTATAAGAGTATTTTGACTGAAAATCCTAAAGATGTATATGCAAATACACGGTTAAAAGAGATTCAAACTAAATTATTTACACTTGCTATGCCCAAAGTAAATATCACTGGAAATTTAAATATTGAATACGGTGAATCGACAACGCTGAAAATTGAAGGCGGTTCTCTTGGTGGGAAAGCAGTGTGGAGGTGGTATTCAAATACATGTGGTGGAATTATTGTTGCAACAGGGGAATCAATTAAGATAACTCCTTTAGAAAATGAACAGTATTTTGTACGGGTAGAAAGTCTTACAGATACTAGTACATGTTTAACAGTTGTTGTTAAAGTGGATCTTAATTCGAAGGTGCCTGAGCGAATTGAAGGAAAAAAATCATTCTGTCCTAATGAAAAAAACATCCCGCTTACAGTGAAAGGAGGAAAATTAGGTAAGGGGGCCCGATGGGCGTGGTACCAGGACAGCCTAAAAGGGAAACATCTTGGGGATGGACAAGTCATTTACGTTTCCCCTGTAAAAAGAACAACTTATTACTTAGTAATAGAAGGTGGGCCTAATTCTTTAACACCAATTTCTTTTGAAATGGATGCTGCCGATGAAAAATTTACCGACCCTGAAAAAATTTCGGGAAATAATTTCATTTGTAATGGATCTTCCCTTGAGCTAGAGGTTTTAGGCGGGAAAATTTCCCAGGATGCTTCATGGACATGGTATAAAAATGATTTAAATAAGGCAAGTGAGGTTGGAAAGGGTAGAAAAATTGTAATTTACCCTAATACAAATGCTAACTATTTAGTCAGAGGAGAAGGAAATTGTATGGTTACAAAAACAAAATCAATCGCTATTGAGGTAAGCCAATCATCAGCTCCGCCATTTAGCATCCTTACAGAAGACGACCCAAATAATAAAAGACAGGTGATACTATCTGTTTTTGGAGGGACGCTAGGAAAAAATGCAAATTGGGTTTGGCTAAAAGATGATTGCAATTCGACAAAACAAGCCGGTACAGGAGAACGTATTTCTGTAAAACCAAGGAAAGCGACAGACTATTATGTAAAGGCTATTGGGGAATGTAATACTACTTCATGCGTCAGTGCAACTATAAATCCAAGGTTGGTTGATAAATACTTTTTTATAAACTTTGGTACAATTATCCCCTCTGGTGAAAATGATATTACTTCTGCCTTTGAAAAATTTGGTAAAGGTTCTGTCTATAGTTTAACCATTGGAAAGTTAGCTAAAACTGGTTGGTATGTAAGAGCAAAATTCAACGGCCAGGCGAATACAAAAGAATACACAATAGAGAATAATGAGGTAAATGGCACGTCAGAGAGCTATTTTGTTTATAATAATGAAATAGCAAATAACAGGTTGAGTGCAACTGGCGGAATAACAAAAAGATTAACCAGAACAGCTTTTTTACTGGTTGGTGCTGGATATGGGCAGCGGGAATTACTCTGGGGTGTCGATGAATATTCAAATATCAATAATTCATTTATAAAAAGTGGCTGGGGAAATAATACTGCCGGATATTATGTCGGGCCAGAGGTGGAAGTAGGTTTACTTTTTAAATTATCTATTTTTAATGTTTCAGTAGGTGTAAATTCTATAGTTTATAACACACAAACTTCATCTTCATATAATCAAAAACCTTATTTCGATTATCAAATCGGGATAGGAATTATTTTTTAAATTATGAAAAAGTATTTCTTATTTATTATTTTACTGGGTGCAATAATCAGTTGTACAGTAGATCCTGATATCCCCGGGAAAAATCAACCAACTCTTGATTTTACAACTCCTGTCTCGAATATTACTTCAATAAGCGCAAGATCTGGTGGCCTAATAAGTTCAAACGGTGGTCATGTTATTATTGAAAGGGGGATTTGCTGGTCAACTAACACAAGTCCTACGATAAGTAATTCAAAAGTAATAAGTAATGGAGGAGTAGGAAATTTTTCATGTGACATCAATGGGCTTATTACCGGTACTAACTATTATGTCAGAGCATTTGTAACGACAACAACCGGAACGGTTTATGCAAATCAGTTGAGCTTTACTACATTGTCGACACCTACCATGACTACGTCAGGAATTTCGTCGATAACCAATTCATCCGCCACAAGTGGCGGAAATATTACAAATTCAGGAGGATCAAATATTACGGCTCGAGGGGTTTGCTGGAGTACAACTCCAGGCCCTACGATAAGTTTATCTACAAAAACGGTCAATGGTACTGGAAATGGATCCTATACAAGTTTACTGTCCGGTTTAGCCCCCGGAACAATGTATTTTGTGCGGGCTTATGCCACTAACATTGTAGGAACGTCTTACGGAGGCGAGTTATCATTTACTACACAGAATATTCCATCAGTCACCACCAATTCTGTTACCTCAATAACAAGCTCTTCAGCTATTTGTGGTGGCAATGTAGTTAGTAATGGTGGGGCCACCGTAACAGCAAGAGGGATTTGCTGGAGCACGACGGTAAACCCTACAATTGCTAATAGTCGCACAATAAACGGATCTGGTTCCGGACCTTTTTCATCTGCGATGACTGGATTATTATCTGGAAGAACTTATTATGTGAGAGCATATGCAACAAACAGTTGGGGTACTGCATATGGAAGTAATATCGCTTTTACTACAAATTAATTGTTTGCAAGCTAACTTTAAATATTGCTCTGGCTTTCGTGTAGGTCAAGTACAGTTTAATTTTGGAAAGAGTTAGTACATATAGACGATTTCAAAAGCATAGGAGTTATAGAAAAAAATGTACATCGATTTCAGGGTAAAGTTTTTTCGATCCGTTACATGTTTTGATTAGTTATTATATTGAATAATTGTCTCGGTAAGAGCATCAGTATTTCTTTGAAAGTTTTGACTAGTTAAGATTCTGAACAAACATACTGTCTACAAAGTAGTATTTAATCGGACAGTTGATGATTAGTTTTTTATTTCCAAGGAGATACGAAGTAATAAAGTTAGGCTGCTGGACTATAAATCTTAGAAACTAACGTTATAACAGAGCTAAAACAGATAAGGAAAATAAAAAATGAGATGATTAAAATGAGGGGTCAGTTTATCGCGAAATAATGGTGTCTTTTCATGAGGAATATTTACTATATGCGTTCATTTAAACTTATAATTTTTGCAATCTTATCCTCTGTTGTTTTTGCTACAACCTTATATGGGCAAAACGTAACTATAATTTCATGGAACCTCAAAGACTTTGGCAAAACCAAATCAGATGCAGAAATCGATTTCATTGCCAATACTGTAAAGGACTATGATATTGTCCTGATTCAGGAAGTGGTGGCAAAAGATCCAGGGGGTGCACAGGCTGTAGGTCGGTTGGGAGATGCGTTAAACCGGAAAGGAGCAAAATGGGAATACCGCATCAGTGATCCTACCAGCGGCGATACTCCCTACAAAAAAGAGCGATATGCATTTCTCTGGAAACCATCTAAAGTAACAATGATAGGAAAACCCTGGCTTGAAAAAACGTACACTACTGAAATTGGCCGTGAACCCTTTTACGCTACTTTCAAAGCCGCGGGAAAAGAGTTTACTCTTGTAAATTTTCATGCAATAACCAAAAAGGAACAGCCTGAAACAGAGGTCAAATATTTCAAGCTTCTGCCAGATGAATATCCTGCCCTAAACCTTATTTTTTGCGGTGATTTTAACCTGCCTCAAAGCCATACTGTTTTTAATCCCTTGAAGAAAATGGGCTATCAACCGGCATTAACCGGTCAGAAAACCAGCTTGAGGCAGGAATGCAAGGATAGTGATTGCCTTTCCTCTGAATTTGACAACATATTTTATTCCATCGCAAAAGTGAAACAACAAAAGGCCGGGGTTATCCATTTTTATAAATCTTTCCCGAACTTTAAAGAAGCAACGGATATCACTGACCATTTACCGGTATTTTTTGAATTCTCTCTAAACTAAGACTGAGTATAATGGCTAACTTCTTTAAAGGACTCTTCGGAAAGAAAAGGGAAACGGAATTAACTTCCCTGCCAGGCAAGTCAAGCTCAACTGAGAATAACGAAGCAAATGAATCTCTCCCAATAAATGAACTTCCTTTTGATGTTGATACTAACCTGGAAAGAGAAGCTAAATCGAATATAACAGAGCTTGGTGAAGTCGATGAAATTACTGTAGCCCACTATACTCCTGCATTAGATATCAGAGACTACATTTACCCATCATTAGACCTGCTATCGAGCAAAAATGGTGATTACCTGTATAGTCTAAAAGACAGCAATCCGGAATTTAGTTTACCAGTTCTATGGTCAATAGGAAGAGAAGGAGTAATGATGAAGGACCTCGCCGAGATAAAATCACTTTTTATAACTGGCACCCAGGCCACTGGCAAGACAGGTTTCCTTCACCAGTTGCTAATTTCTCTATTGGTGAAAGCACATCCATCGCAAATAAAACTGGTTTTGGCTGATGCAAAAGGAATTGAGTTCAGTGTATATCGCTTATTGGAGAAACACTTCCTTGCAAAACTGCCAGGCGAAGAAAGCTCAATAGTTGAAGAGCACTCCAAACTTTTATATACTCTGAATGCCCTTTGTATTGAAATGGACAACAGATATCAGTTATTAAAAGATGCAGGTGCCCGAAATATAAAAGAGTATAACAAAAAAATTATTGACAGAAAACTGAACCCTCATAAGGGTCACCAGTATTTACCCTTTATAGTTCTGGTAATTGATGACCTGGGCGGATTTTCGTTAAGCAGCGATAACGGACTTAATCTACCACTTCAAAAGTTGATAAGTGAAGGCTATAAAACGGGGATGTTATCAATAATCAGTACCAGCCAGTTTACTGGACATGCATTTTCCGCTACACTGCTTTCATTGATTGCCCAACGGGTAGTATTTAATCTAAATAGTAAAGATGATTACCGGAGGTTTTTTGATACTGTAAAATTGAAATCCCGTCTTCAGCAGGGGGAATTTTTATATAACAAGGATTACGAAATTGGCATTGGAAACACAATATTATTAGAATTCATTGAAATTGAAAACATCATCAATCATATAGAAAATCAGAGAGGCTACCCTCAGGCATTTTTATTGCCAGAATATATAAATGAAGCTGAATTAGATAGTAATTGCTTTGATTTGTCAGACAGGGACTCTTTATTTGAAGATGCTGCGAGACTCATTGTACAAAACCAAATTGCCTCAACTTCACTTCTTCAACGTCGTATGAAAATAGGATATAACCGGGTAGGGCGATTGATGCAGCAACTAGAAGCTGCAGGTATAGTAGGGATAAATGTAGGTAGTAAAGCCAGGGATGTTCTGATTAAAACGGAGTATGAATTACAGCAGCATCTTGATGCATTAAGATAGCCAGATCAATTGGCTTTGGGATTTGTCAGGTTAAGAAAAATACCTTAATTATTTAATGGTTTCAGGGATTTCAGCAAAAGTAGTGAAACAATAATTTAAATTGGTTATAGGGCTGACTTACCCGGGAAAATCAAAAAAATCCTATCTTACAGCAGGATTTTTTACTTTAAGGCATATTAGAAAATAACAATGCACATTATCGTTACAGGCGGAGCCGGTTTTATTGGCAGCAACCTCATCGGTACATTGTTTCGGGAGTATCCCGGAATCACTATCACCTGCATTGATAATTTTGATCCGTTTTATTCAACAGAAATTAAGCAATTCAATATCCGGGATTTTAAAAATAACCCTGGTTTCCGGTTAATACAAAAAGACCTGGCAGTAACAACCGGGGAAGAATTATGTGAGCTGATTAAAGAACCTGCCAATGCAATTGTACATATCGCTGCCAAAGCCGGGGTGAGACCCAGTATAGAAAACCCGATGGCCTATCAGCAGGTGAATATTATTGGTCTTCAGCATATGCTTGATTTTGCAAAAGCCAAAAAAATCAAACAATTTGTTTTTGCCTCCAGCAGCAGTGTGTATGGAATCAATGATCACTTTCCCTGGAAAGAAGATGAAAAACTGATGCCTATCAGTCCCTATGCCAGTACAAAACTTTCCGGTGAAATGATGGGACATGTATATAGCAAATTGTTTGGCATCCGGTTTATCGCCCTGCGATTTTTTACTGTTTACGGACCCGGTCAACGGCCAGACCTTGCCATTCATAAATTCACCAAAGCCATTTTGAAAGGAGATCCTATACCTGTTTATGGCGATGGCAGTACGAGCAGGGATTACACTTTTGTGGATGATACTGTAAGAGGTATCATTGGCGCTATCAACTATACGGCAACGGATTTTGAGATTATTAACCTTGGTAATAACTATACTGTATCCCTTAAAGAGTTAGTTGCTGCAATAGAGGAAGTGATGGGTAAAAAAGCAACTATTGAAAGACATCCTGAGCAACCCGGTGATGTGCCTAAAACCTTTGCTGATATTTCAAAAGCAAAAGCTTTGTTGGGTTATAATCCTCAAACCCCACTACAGGAGGGACTTAAAAAATTCTATAACTGGTTTTCTGAAAACAGAGCGTTACTTATAAAGTAATTACAAGGCAATATCCGAGGTATGACTTATCTCCCTTTTGGCATGATAAATCTTCCTGACATTATAGGTCTTTTTATTCTGCGATTCAAAATAGGTCCTCACATTGATATCTGCAATGATACCAATTGTAATAAACTGTATGCCGCCTAATAAAAGAATGAGTCCCAGGATCAGCAGGGGTTTTCCCCAGATATCCTGTCCCATAATTTTTAATACCAGCAGGTAAATATTGATGAGGACACCCAATCCAAAACTGATAAATCCCATGGTACCAAAAAGGTGCATAGGTTTCTGCATATATTTTCGCATGAAGACCATCAGTACCAGGTCGCTCATTACTTTGAAGGTGCGGTTAATACCATATTTGCTTTTACCATGTATACGGGCATGATGTTTTACATCAACCTGGGTTATTCTGGCACCCTGTAATTTTGCGAGTACAGGAATAAAGCGATGTAGTTCGCCATACAAGCCCAGGTCTTCAGCGATCTCTCTTTTGAATACTTTAAGCGTACAACCATAATCCTTGATATATACTCCTGTCATGTGGCGTATAAGGGCATTGGCGATTTTACTGGGTATTTTGCGGAGAACAAATCCGTCTTTCCTGTTTTTACGGTTACCGGCAACGACATCCCAGTCTTCTTTTTTCAATAGTTCCAGCATAGCCGGAATATCAGTGGGGTCATTCTGCAGGTCTCCGTCAAGCAATGCCACATATTTTCCGCGGGAATAATCAATGCCGGCCGTCATGGCTGTACTCTGCCCATAATTTTTTCGCAACTCTACTAAGATCGTTCTTTCATCAGCATATTCCAGTACCTGTTGTTTTGTTTTATCAGCAGAACCATCATCTACCAGTATTACTTCATAATCTATACCGCTGAGTGCAGCACGAACTGCTTCCAGGAGGGGCTTAATATTCTCCTCTTCATTCATTACGGTGATGACAACTGATAATTCTTTCATGCTGGTTAAATATTGGGCAAAGGTACATTTTCAAATACAAAGAGAGTTTGCTTTCACAAACCCTCTTTAACCAGATAGCAAATTTAAAATTAGAGTATACCTGCCAGCTCCAGGCTCTTCTTCTTTAATTTTCTGATTTCAATATCCTCAATAACAGGGTCTGGTGTAAGGATCAGGGAAGTATTGTTTTCTTTCCACCAGTTATTTTCCTTCAATTCATCAAAAGAGACAACACCAATAAGGTATTTTCTCTCTTCCTGTGCATGCCATTCTTCTATCCATTCAAATCGTTCACGGGGTACAAAGGCAATATCGTCAAAGCTTACATAAACCCGCAGGAAAACAGCATTACTCAATTCATGAGGTTGATGATGGTATAGTTTCTTATACTCATATTTATATTGGTACCGTAATGCTGCTATATCACTCAGCACAGCGGATGCGGTAGGGAAACTGCCGGCCCCTTTTCCGTAAAAGAATTGTTTGTCTGCAAATCCGCTTTCTATTACCACTCCATTATATTCATTTTTTACAAAGGCTAAGTGGTCATTCTGTTTTACAAATTGTGGTAAAACAAATGCGGAGACCTTTCCATTTTTTATTTTTTGTGCCTGGGCTACCAGTTTGATCTGTTGGTTTTTTGCTTTGGCAACAACGGCATCGGAAGTATGTATGTTTTGAATTCCGTTGAATAAAATTTTTTCCGGTGATTCAATAATGCCATAGGCATGTGCAAGCAGTAATGTCCATTTGTTGACGGCATCATAGCCTTCCACATCCAGTTTGGGATTACTTTCGGCAAATCCCAGTTGTTGGGCCAGCACCAAAGCCTGTTTGAAATCAAGCCCCTCTTCAAATATTTTTGTCAGTATAAAATTGGTAGAGCCGTTCACAACAGCTTTAATGGAATGTAACAGGTCATTGTCATAATACTCTTCTAGGTTCCGTATGACCGGGATAGATGCACAGGCAGCAGATTCGTACAGGAATGACCTCCCTGTTTGTTGTTGTAATTCCAATAAAAAGGGTAAATGTTCAGCAATCATTTTTTTACTGGCACTTACCACATTCTTCCCATTCTTCAATGCTGTCGTTACGATATGGAATGCTGCATCTGCATCATCAATTACTTCTACGATAACGTTGATGTCATGATCGTTTAATAATTCGTCTTTGTCTGTGGTGAAGAGGGAGGCCGGTGCATTCCTTTTTTTACCATAGTTTTTGATGCAGATCTTTTTTATAGCTGCATTAAGGGAGGGTGTTTGCTGTAAAACTTTGTAAACACCTTCTCCTACTACACCAAAACCAAACAGGCCGATTGTAAGTTGTTTATGTGTTTCCATATTATTGATTCACTATTTTTAAATGAGATGACTTTTTCCCGTCAATAAATAATTGTAAGGCAGATTCTATTTTTTCATATTCCAGCAAAAAACCATCATGGCCATAGTCGCTGTAAATACCTAATAATTGTGCTTCAG
>Ga0209063_1000720_pt1 | contig 19806 bp, 17 predicted proteins | sample KloWWTmeKNB19Kit_FD_187177 | JGI IMG/M metagenome (GOLD analysis project Ga0209063, IMG submission 187177) | Active sludge microbial communities from Klosterneuburg, Austria, studying microevolution and ecology of nitrifiers - Klosterneuburg... | ecosystem: Engineered > WWTP > Aerobic digester >... | reverse complement strand
ACCGGGCCGCCGCGGGCATCGGCAAGCGCCCTGGCCACATGTGCGGGCGTCACATGGAAACCGTTGATGTCGTTCAGATGCCCATCCCAGGTTTCCGCCACCACCGGCAACGACCACCAATAACCCGAGGCATCGGCAGCGCCGGCGTGCACACGTTGCGCGATCACCGCATCGCGGACAACGCCGACGCTGTGCGTATTGGTCAACATGACCGGGCCTTCAAGCTAGCCGGATTCGTCAATCCAGGCAGTGCCGGTCATTTCGCCATTGCCGTTCAGGGCAAACCAGCCGGCAAAGACCGGAGTACCCGCACTGGCCTTGCCGCGCGGCAGGATCGCGGTCACCCCGGTGCGCACCTTGTGCGCGTCCGCGAGATCCTCGATCAAGGTCACCTGGCCGACCGTGATCTCGGCAATATCGGTGAGCGCATTGAGCGGCCCGGGAGTGCCCTCGAACGGAATGCCGAGATCGCGCGCGCGCGGTTCGGCCGCTGACGACAACGCGCAAAACGAGTACAACACTGCAATACAGGCGAGACGACGCATCGAAGTTCCCCGTTCCCTCGAATCCTGCACGCATCCTACAACCTCACGAGCGCCAGCCATGCCCATCCATCCACCTGCAGAAGCACTTGATCGCGCGCATGCGTTGCCAGCGCACTGCTATGTCGACAGCGCCATGGCCGACATCGAGCATGACTGCGTGTTTGCGCGCAGCTGGCAGCTGGTCGCGCACGCCGGCCAGCTGGCCGAGTCCGGTGACCATGTGGTCGAAGCGATCGGCAAGATGCCGGTGCTGATCGTGCGCGGGCACGATGGCGTGCTGCGGGCGTTTGCGAATGTCTGCCGGCACCGCGCCGGGCCGCTGGCGCTGTGCAACGGCAAGGGTGCCAAGGCCCTGCATTGCAAATACCACGGCTGGACCTATGCCCTCGATGGCCAGCTGCGCAGCGCGCCGGAAATGCAGGGCGCAAGGGATTTCAACGTCGGCGACATCCGCCTGCCGGCCCTGCGCGTGCACGAATGGCAGGGCCTGGTGTTCGTTGCCATCAGCGCCGGGACTCCCGCATTCGACGAGGTGTATGCAGGCATCATCGAGCGCATCGCCCCCATCGACCTTTCGGCAATGCGCTTCGAGCGCCGCGAAACCTACGACATTGCCTGCAACTGGAAGGTCTATGTCGACAACTACCTCGAAGGCTACCACCTGCCGCACGTGCATCCGGGCCTTTCCAAGGTGCTCGACTATCGCGCCTACGACACCGAGCTGTTCGCCTGGCAGAGCCTGCAATCCTCGCCGCTGCGCGACGGCGGTGAAATTTACGGCGAAGGTGAGGCGTTCTACTACCAGATCTACCCGAACATCATGCTCAACATCATGCCGGGTCGCCTGCAGACCAATCGCATCCTGCCGCTGGGCGTGGAGCGTTGTCGCGTCGAGTTTGATTTCTATTACGCACAGGATGACAAGGCGCAGTCGCGCATTGCCCGCGATGCCGAGTTCAGTGATGAGGTGCAAATGGAAGATGTATCGATCTGCGAAGCAGTGCAGCGCGGTCTCGCCTCAGGCAGTTACGAGGCCGGACGCCTGTGCCCGAAGCGCGAGAGCGGCGTCTGGCATTTCCACAATATGCTGCGCGCGGCGTATGCGTGGAACGCCGATGAATCGATGTCCGCCGCCCAGGCCGGCGATTGACATCGGAATCCGGCCATCAAGTGCCCGCGATAGGCAACGGAGCAGCCTTCTGAGATGCTCGGGATTCTTGCATTGTGACGACCACGGAATCCGGCATGTCCCCTCCCGCATCGAACACCAGTTCCAGCAAGGCTCCCGGCTGGGCAAATATCCTGCAGCGCTGCAACCAGTGGCTCATGTTCGATGTGGGCGGCGGCCCGCGACCGTTCAAGCTGGCTACCATCATCAACATCCAGAAGGCCGGTTCACTGCCCTTCTTCGCCTTGCTGATATGGTTTTATTCCACACGCACCGAGGCCGCGACATCGGCCACCGCGTGGATCTATCTGGCCTTGCACGGCGGCTACGGCATCAACTGGCTGATCAAGGACCTGCTGTTTCCCGACCCCAAGTGGCAGCAGCGCAGCACCATCGTTGCCTGCATCTTCGGCAGCGCCGGCCTGGCGCTCTATTGGCTCGCCGGCTGGCTGATCATCTCCGGGCGCACGAGCATGGACTATCCGCTGCCGGTACCGGTCTGGTTCAGCCTGTGCATCTTGCTCTGCCTGCTCGGCTGCATCATCATGACCGCCGCCGACGTGCAGAAATTCTGTACATTGAAACTACGCCAGGGCCTGATCACCGATGGCATGTTCACCTGGATCCGTCATCCGAATTATCTCGGCGAGATGCTGGTCTACGGAGGGTTTGCCCTGCTCGCCTGGCACTGGCTGCCCGGCCTCGTCCTCGCCTTCTTCTGGGGCACGATGTTTTCAACGAACATGGTCATGAAGGAAGTGAGCCTCGCGCGACATCCCGGATGGGCGGCGTATCGGCAGCGGACCTGGTGGTTGCTGCCCGGCGTGTTCTGACGGCGTTGCAATCAGCAGTGTTCGCAGCGCATCAGCGTGAGCAAGCCTCGTTGCCGAACCAGCCGTGACCATCGTAGATGACGAGCCGCGCACCCAGTCGCTCGATCTTGGCAAGGACCCGACCAATCCTGCGCGGACTGGAAAGGCCGATGCGCAGCGTGTCGCCCGCTGCCTGCATGCGCAAATCGAGCAGGGGCGGATCGCCCGGCCCCACGCGTGCGTCCACCACTCTGGTGCGCGCGGATAGCGGCACGCTGATGCGTTCGATGCGGTCATCGACTTCGGCGATCAGGTACAGCGCAGAGCGATGCAGACGCATGCGTGGACGCGGCCATGGCAGCGTCCAGTCAAGCCGTCCTGCTTCGTCGCCGGGCTGCGTGATCGAGGAAGGCAATTCAAACCGCTCGACGCGCGCGCAGAGTCGATGCATGCGCTTGCTGCTTAAAACCAGTTGGCTCGCGTGGGCGTGCAAGGCGTGCTGCTTGATCCGCACCTGCTCCGCGCTGGTTGCCATGGCGAAAGCAAGATCATCCCGCAATGGACCATGCACGACAAAGCCGAACCGTCGGCAAGAGGCGAACGCGGTGCGTGCCAGTGCCAGCTCGATCATCACGCGCAAGGCGCTGTGATCGGGATGTCGATCGGCGAGTGAGGGAGCGACCATCAAGGTCGGCGCGAAATCGACAATTTCGGCAACCAGTTGGTCTTCGCATTGCGCGTCGCGCATGAGCAGTCCGGTCAGGCCTTGATCGGGCCAGCCGTAGTGGCGAATGTTTGCCCTGCTGACTCCAAGCCTGGCCAAGGCCTCGGCGGCTTCACTGCGCCGACATCGCCCCCAACGCCTGCGCGCTTCGGCATCGATCTGCCAGCGCTTCTCGACCCAGCGTTGCGGCCACGGATTGTTGTCGCCATCGGTGGCGATGACCACACGCAGCACTGCTCCCGCATCCAGCGCAATCTGGATCAGTCCGCCGGTCGCCAGGGTCTCGTCGTCCGGATGCGGCACCACCACAAGCAAGCGGGTGTCGCTGTCCAGATCAAGTCCTTCAATCATCGAATCCCAGCCTGCACGGCACATCCGCTTCGAGGCGCGCTTGGCACGCGGCGGCACAGCCTAGCGCAAACGACGGTCGCGATGATTCAGCAATTCGAATTGCGGGTTGCAGGCGAAAGCCGATGCCGGATCTGGCCGTTTCCTCGCAGCACGTAGCGCTCGATTGTCAACGCCTCGATACCCATCGGGCCGTAGGCGTGCAGGCGCGTGGTCGAGATGCCGATTTCGGCACCGAGGCCGAGTTCGCCGCCGTCGCTGAAACGCGATGACGTATTGACCATCACCACTGCCGAACGCAGCGCGGAAACGAACGTGCGCGCGGCGTCTGCATCCGCGCTCGCGATGACCTCGGTGTGGTCGGAGCCGAAGCGGCGGATATGCGCGATGGCCGCATCGAGATCATCGACGATGCGGATCGCGATGATCAGATCGAGATACTCGGTCGCGTAGTCTTCCTCGCTGGCTGCGGCGATCGGACCCAGCAGCGCGCAGGTGCGCGCGCAGCCACGAAGTTCGACCTTGCATGCGGCAAGTGCGGCTGCGGCACGCGGCAGGAAGACATCGGCGACGTCCGCGTGCACAAGCAGGGTTTCCAGCGCGTTGCAGGCGCTCGGCCGGCTGACCTTGCCATCGATCAAGAGATCGAGCGCAACATCCAGATCGGCTGTCTTGTCGACATAGAGATGACAAACGCCCTTGTAATGCTTGATCACCGGTACGCGCGCATGCTCGGCGACGAAACGGATCAGGCCTTCGCCGCCGCGTGGAATGGCGAGGTCGACGATGTCGGCGAGCTGCAGCAATTCGATCATGGTTTCACGGCGCAGATCTTCGACCAGGGTCACCGCGGCGGGTGGCAGACCGGCGTCGTGCAAGGCTTGCTTCAGCAATCCAGCCAACGCGCGATTGGAATGGATCGCCTCGGAACCGCCGCGCAGGATCACGCCATTGCCGGCCTTGAGGCAGAGTGCGGCGGCATCGACGGTGACGTTCGGGCGCGCTTCGTAAATCATCGCGATGACCCCCAGCGGCACGCGCACGCGCTCCACTACGATGCCATTCGGACGCGTGTCTCGTCGCGTCACCTGGCCGACCGGATCCGGCAGCTCGGCGACTTCGCGCAAGCTGCGGGCGATGGCGGCAATGCGCTCGCTGTCGAGACGCAAGCGATCGAGCAAGGCCGCAGTGACGTCGCGATGCGCCGCCGCGATCATGTCGAGCTGGTTGGCGGCGAGAATCAGCGCGGCATCGGCTTCGATGCGTGCGGCCATGGCGATCAGCAAATCGCGCTTTTGCGCGGCGCCAAGCGCGGCAATCTTCGTCGCCGCATCGCGGCACGCCAGGGCTGCGTTGCGCATCGTGCCGGTCATCGGTTCAGGCCATCACCAGGTCGTCGCGGTGGACGATATTGCCACCGTAGTTGTAGCCGAGCACTTCATCGATGTCACGCGAATGGCGGCGGGCGATGCGGCGGATGTCGCCCGCCGAGTACTGACTGAGGCCACGCGCGACGCATCGGTCACCGGCGTTATCGCGAACGACGATCTCGACCATGTCGCCGCGCGTGAACTGGCCATCGGCCATGATCACACCGCCGGGCAACAGCGAGGCACCTCTTTCGAGCAGGGCGGTTGCCGCCCCAGGGTCGACGATGATGGCCCCGCCGACCACCGGCACCTGCTGTAACCAGTGCTTGCGCGCCGCCAGTCGGCTGCGCCCCGCGCGCAGTCGCGTGCCGCGGAATTTCCCCATACCGAGCAGGCGAATCGACTCGGCGTCGGTACCGTTGAAAAGGATCGTGTCGATACCCGCACCCGCCGCCCGTGCCGCCGCTTCGAGCTTGGTGCGCATGCCGCCGGTACCTGCGGTGCTGCCTGCGCCTCCGGCCATGGCCAGCGATTCGGCACTGATGCCATGAAGTTCGTTGATCGGTTGCGCGCCAGGATCGAGACGTGGATCGGCTGTGTACAAACCATCGATGTCTGTGGCGATCAGCAGAATATCGGCATCGACCAGGGCCGCGACAATTGCCGCGAGGTTGTCGTTGTCACCGAGTTTCAATTCATCGACGGAAACCGTGTCGTTTTCGTTGATGACCGGCAAGGTCCCGAGTCGCAGCAACTCCATCAAGGTCGCCCGCGCGTTGAGGTAGCGCCGACGATTGCGCAGATCATCGTGGGTCAGCAGGACCTGGGCGACCGGTCGATCGAAGAAACGCTGCCACAACGCAATCATCTGCGCCTGGCCAAGCGCGGCAAGTGCCTGGCGGGCTGCCATCGCCGCGCCCGCAGCCGGCTGCCGCGCAACCAGTGCGCGACCCGCGGCAACCGCCCCGGAGGAAACCAGCACTACCTCACGCGCGTCGGCGATGCTCGCGGCGACGAATTGCGCGAGCGCCAGTGCATGGCGTGACTTCAAGCCCACCCCTTCCTCGGCAAGCAGACTGCTGCCGACCTTGAGCACGGCACGTCGCCAGGGAGGCAAGTCCTGCTCGATGAATGCGTTGCCTGCAGCAGACAGATCCACCGCACTCATCGGCATCCACCGTGCTTCGAGTCTGCCTCGCCCATGCGCGTCCTCACGACAACTCCGCAAGTCGAATGCGCAACGCATCCAGACACAGGTCGGCTGCCGAGCCTGGCGACACGCGCGCAGCCAGACTCGCTTCCGGGGTTCGCCCCTGGCCTGCGGCGCTGGCCGCTTCCGCGGCAGCCCGATAGGCATCGCGAAATGGAACGCCGGCTATCGCCGCCTCGATGGCGACATCGGTCGCATACATCGAAGGTTCGATGGCGGCACGCATGCGTGGCGCATCCCATTCCAGCTTTGCCAACAGGTCCGGTAGCAGGGCCAGTGCATCGAGACCGCGATGGAAACCGTGGAAGATCGCACCCTTGCTCGCCTGCAGATCCCGCTGGTAGCCACTTGGCAGCGACAGCAGCTGCTCGATCTCGGTGCGCGCCGCCGCGACGCTGGCATAGCTTGCACGCATCAACTCGATGACATCGGGATTGCGCTTGTTCGGCATGATCGAGCTGCCGGTCGTGTACTGCGCAGGAAGACGCACGAATGCAAACTCAGCCGTGGTGAACAGGGAAAGATCCCAGGCCAGGCGACGCAGATCAAGCACGGCCGCAGCGAGCGCATCGAGTGCCGCCATCTCGAACTTGCCACGCGAAAGCTGCGCGTAGATCGGACTGATCTGCATGCGTGCGAAGCCGAGTTTGCGCGTCGTGTACTCGCGATCAAGCGGCAAGTTGACGCCATAGCCCGCCGCCGTGCCCAGCGGATTGGCATCGATCAGGGCCAGCGCCTGGCGCGCGCGCCATGCGTTGTCGATGAAGGCTTCGGCAAACGCCGCAAACCACATGGCCGTCGATGAGGCAACGGCACGCTGCAGGTGCGTGTAACCAGGCATCGGCAAGACATCGCGCCCGGCGCGATAAATGCAGATGTTTGCAACGGCGGCGCAAATGGAAGACAACTCAAGCAGTTTCGCCTTGAGCCAGAGCCGACTCGCCACCAGAACCTGGTCGTTGCGACTGCGCCCGCTGTGCACCTTGCGTCCGGCATCGCCAAGCCGCTCGATCAGGCGCGCCTCGATTGCCGAATGGCCATCCTCGAAGCGATCATCGAGGACGAAGGCAGCGCTGCGGAAATCCGCACCGAGTTGCTCGAGTTCCCGAACCAGGTCCGCCGATTCCTGCGCAGTGACGATGTCGATTCGGGCGAGCCCCTCGACATGCGCCTTGCTCGCCTCGATGTCGAAGAGGAAGAACTCGCGGTCGAGGACGACGTCATCACCGGCGAGGAAGCGCATGATGCGCTGATCGGTTTCGACTCCTGACTTCTGCCAGAGCAAATCACTCATGCCGCTGTCTCCGCCGGGGCCTTCGGGTTCGGAATTCCGTGCAGCTCGTCGAAGCCGAGGGCAAGATTGAGGTTCTGCAGCGCTTGCGTCGCCGCACCCTTGAGCAGGTTGTCGAGCGTGGCGACGACGACAACCCGCTTGCCGCCAGGTGCCATGGCAAAACCGCCAATCTCGGCATGCTGGCGGCCGGCAATCCGGCTGACCCAGGGCGCGTCGTCGACAATCCCGACCAAGGCTTCATCGGCATAGTACTGGCGATAGCGTGCGATGATCTCCTCGCGCTGCATCGGTTGCCGCAGCCACAGGTTGACCGTCATCGTGATGCCGCGGAAATGCGGCGCGACATGCGGCATGAATTCGACGGGGATGCCAAGCTGGCGTGACACTTCGCGCTCGTGCACATGGCCGACGAGCGAGTACGGCATCAGGTTGTCGCGCAGTTTCTGCACATCGTTCTTGTCCGATGGCGTCGTTCCGGCGCCGGAGTAACCGGAAACGCCAAAGCATTGCGGCGGCCCGGCCAGCACATCGGCCAAGGGCGAAATCGCCAGTTGCATGGCCGTCGCGTAACAGCCCGGGTTGCTGATCCTGCGTTGCCCGGCATAGCGCGCACGGGTCAGCTCAGGCAAGCCGTAGTACCAGGACTCGTCAAAACGATGGTCGGCGGAAAGATCGATGATGATGGTTTCCGGCGCACGCGCATCGAGCGCCTGCACAAACGGCGCGGCCTTGCCGTTCGGCAGGGCGAGGACGACGGCATCGACCGATCGTGCGGCAACCGCATCCGCATCCAGTGACTCGTAGCGAAGATCCCCGCTGTAGCCCCCAACATGGTCGGCAACGCGCTGGCCCTGCAGTTCGCGCGAGGAGACAAAGGCCAGCTCCAGGCCATCGTGCGCGGCAAGCAGGCGAATCAGCTCGGCCCCGGTATGCCCGCGCGCACCGACAATTCCGATGGTCCGCACCTTCATGCCGCGCACTCCGCGCGCGAAAGCAGGGTTGGCTGGCGCGACCGGCAATGTTCCACGCATTGCTCGATGGCCGCGAATCCCTCGATTCCATACCAGAACACTTTCCACTGTTCCATCTTGATGCATCCATCCGACTCGGCATGGTAAAACGGATTGACCGGATTGCCGTGGCGCGAACGCCAGAACAGGCGCGGATTCGCCTCGCGCATGACTTGCCAGACCGCACGACCGAGACCTTCGCCCTGGGCGTCGTCGAGCACGGCAAACTTGTCGAGATAGGTGAATCCACCAACCTCAAGCAGGATCAACGCGGCTCGATAGTTTTCGCTGACGTAGGCACGAAACAGTGGCGTGCGCTCGAAATAGTCATCGACCAAGGGGCGCGCGAAACTCGACTCGATCAGCCCGCGCAGGCGCGGCAGGTCCAGCTCATCCCATGAATTTACCGCGAGCACCTTTTCGCCACGCCGGATCAACGTGCCGGAGCCCTTGTGGGTGAACAGCTCCTTGGCCAGTTCGGCGGGCCGGGTGATCGAAACCGACGAAGTCAGCGGCAGACGGTCCAGCAGATCCTTGATCTGCTCGATCTTCACGCGCATGCCCGAATGCAGCCACGACTGCGCGATCAAGTGCGCGTACTCGGTCGACAGGTTGATCGAGTCGATGACATGGCCATCGCCATCGAGCAGCCCGCCCGTGCCGGTCAGGAAGATGATCTTGTACGGCTGCAAGACCTGCACGAGCTCGTTGGCGGCAAAATCGGCATTGATGTTGAGGATCTGGCCGCCAACGGTTTCACCCATGCTGGCGATCACCGGAATCGAGCCGGCATGCAGGCTGGCTTCGATCGGCGCGAGATTGACCCGGCTCACCTGGCCGACCAGACCGAGCCGGTCGCGATCGAGATAGTCGGCCTCGAATACGCCGGCGGTGATCGAGGTGGCGCGGGTATCGGCTTCCTGCAGGGCCTCGACCAGCTTGAGGTTCTGCGCCTGGAACACCCGGCGCACGATAGCCAGCGCTGCCGGCGAGGTCACGCGCAAGCCGTCGATCGTGCGCTTTTCAATGCCGGCAGCTGCCAGTTCCGCGTCCAGTTGCGGACCGGCACCATGCACCACGATCGGGGTCAGGCCGACTTCCTGCAGGAACGCCAGCGACGAGGTCAACGCATCAAGGTCATCACGCAATATGGCGCCGCCGACCTTGACCACGGCGAAGCGCTTGGCGTCGATCTGCGAGAAGCGCTTGAGGTACTGCGAAATCTCCTTCGCGCTGGCCATGCTCGAAAGCAGGCGCACGATCGTCTGGCGAGTTTGCCGGGTTGCGCTATTCATGGATGATCCTGGACACCGATTCGGCATACGAATCGAGTTGATCGAGCGCCACCCATTCGTCGGCCGCGTGGGCCTGGGCAATGTCGCCGGGGCCGTAGACCAGGGCAACATGACCGGCCTGCGAAAACAGCGAAGCTTCGGTCCAGAAATCAACGGCGTTGCCAATGGGCAGCTGCAGGGCATCGGCCCAGTCGCGTGCGGCAAGTCGTCGTGATTCGGCATCGGCGATGCTGCCGGCCGGCAAGCTCGGGCCGCGAAAGGTTTCCGTGAATTCGGCGGCTTGCGGGTTGGCGAATTCCCGGAAAGCCTGCAGCAGGCGATCGACGTCGGTCGAAGGCAATGGCCGCAATCCAAAACGCAGTTCAGCCGCCGGCGCGATCATGTTGGCCTTGATGCCGCCTTCGATGCGGCCGATGTTGAAACGCAGTCCGGTCAGGCCGCCGAAGCGTTCGTGCGCGAGGGCATCGACGTGCGCAAGCGCCAGGTTGCCCCAGCGGATTGCCTGATGCACGGCGCTGTCGGCGCTGGATTGCTGCGCCGATGCATGACCGGCGGTGCCGGCAAAACGCATCAGTACCGAGCTGATGCCGCGATGTGCAAGCACGGCTTGCGCACGTGTGGGCTCGGCCACCAGCACGGCGTCATAGGGCAAGTCACGCGCAAGAAAGGCGGCAATGCAGCGTGGATCATTGGCTTCCTCGTCCGAGGTGAACAGGAAGGCGGCATCGCCCTGCGTGGCGTTTGCCGCAGCCACCAATGCGGCCGCGGCACCCTTGATGTCGCAGGCACCGAGGCCGATCGCGCGGCCCTCGCCGACGCGCAAGACAAACGGATCCGCCGACCAGTGCGGCGAATCGGGTACCGTATCGAGATGCACGTTGAAAAGGATTTTCGGCTTGCCGCGCGTCGCAAACAAACTGACCGCACCGGCACCATGATCGGAAATCTCCATCTCGAAACCGGGCAGGTTTCTGCGCAGGTAGTCGAAGATGCCATCGCTGTCGATCGCGCGCGGCGGATTGCGCGTATCGAAGGCAACCAGTGCGCGCAGATGATCGAGCGTGGCGGTCAGCAGCTCGCTCACGCGCCGTTCCCCCGATTCACTTCGGCCCACAAGGTCGAACTCATGCCATAGAGGCGAATGAACCCTTCGGCTTCGGCGACGCCCCAATCGGCGGATTGCGCATAGGTTGCGCCCTTGGCGTTGAGGATATGCGGCGAGGCGATCGCTACCGCATGCACGCTGCCGCCACGCGTTTCCAGCGTGACCTCGCCATTGACGCAGCGCTGGCTTGATTCGAGGAACGCTTCGAGATCGGCCTTCAATGGATCATGGAAGAAACCTTCGTAGACCAGCTCGACCCATTGCTTCGCCACGACCGACTTGAAGCGGTTCTGTGCCTTCGACAAAACGGCTTCCTCGAGTGCCCGGTGCGCCGTGAGCAAGGCGATCAGGCCGGGCGCTTCGTAGATGATGCGGCCCTTGAGACCGATCGTGGTATCGCCGGTGTAGATGCCGCGACCGACACCGTAGGCGGCAAAAAGCCGATTGAGCCTTGCCAGCAGCAGGTGACCGGGCAAGTGTTCGCCATCCAGCGTCACCGTTTCGCCATGCCTGAAGCCGAGAGTCACGGTCAACGCACTGGTTGGCCATTCGCCGCGCGATGCACACCAGCCGCGCGCGCCTTCGCCGGGCGCCTCCCAGCGATCGATTTCAGCGCCCGACATGGTCAGGCCGAGCAGATTCTCGTTGATCGTGTAGGCCTTCTGTTTGGCACGGACTGCGAATCCGCGCTCCTCCAGATAGCGCTGTTCGTATGCGCGGACCTCCTTGTGCTCTTTCTGGATCTCGCGAATCGGCGCGATGATCTCGTAGTCGCCGAGCGCTTTCACGGTCAAGTCAAAGCGCACCTGGTCATTGCCCATGCCGGTGCAGCCATGTGCAATGCATCGTGTGCCGAGTTCCCCTGCACGTTTGAGCGCCGCTTCGACAATCAGGTAGCGATCCGAGACGAGCAGCGGGTATTGACCCTGGTAACCCTCACCGGCCTGCACGAATGGCTTGACGAAGCCGCTCCAGATCGCCGGCCCACCATCCACGGTGACATGGCTGGCCGCACCAAGCTCGACGGCACGCGCCTCGATGAAGGCGCGCTCCGCATCATCGACACCACCGGTATCGGCAAACACCGTGTGTACTTCGTAGCCACGCTCCTGCAACCACGGAATGCAGAAACTGGTATCGAGGCCGCCCGAGAAAGCAAGGACGATGTCCCTGCTTTCGGGAATAGGGAATGGGGAATAGGGAATGGAAGAAGCGGGCAACATTGGATTTTCCTATTGGTTAAAACATGAAAACAAACCGTGCCGGGGGTGATCCCTCACTTTTCTCGACTCCCCATTCACACCCTCGGACAACCATTCTCCATTCCCTATTCCCCATTCCCGGTTTCGCAAAGCGAAACCATCACGGCTTTCTGCACATGCAGGCGATTCTCGGCTTCGTCGATGGCAATGCACGAGGCTGAATCCATCACCGCATCGGTGGCCTTGACGTTGCGCCGCAGCGGCAGGCAGTGACTGAACAGCGCCTTCCTGGTCAAGGCCATCTTGGCTTCGTCGACAATGAAATGCCGATGCGCATCGCGCATGGGCTTTTCCTGATCCCAGCGGCCAAAGTACGGCAGCGCGCCCCAGCTCTTGGCGTAGACGACATCGGCATCGCGATAGGCGCTTTCTATGTCGTGACTCACGGTCAGGCTGCCACCGTTTTCGGCGACGTTGCGGCGGGCGAACTCCATGTAGCGCGGATCGAGCAGGTATTCCTCGTTCGGACAAAGCAAGGTCACGTCCATGCCATAGCGCGTGGCAATCTGCAGGGCGGAATTGGCCACGGCCGTGTTCAGCGGCTTCGGGTGATAGGTCCAGGTCAGCACGTACTTGCGCCGCCGCAGGTCGGCACCGAGATGCTGCTGCAAGGCCATGACGTGGGCCAACTCCTGGCAAGGATGCGTGATCGTTTCCATGTTGATGACCGGAACGGGCGAATAATCTGCAAACGCCTGGATCACGCGATCTTCGCGATCAACCGACCAGTCCTGGAATTTCGGGAACGCGCGCACGCCGATCAGGTCGACATAGCGACCGAGCACCCGTGCAACCTCGGCAACATGTTCCTCGGTTTCACCATCCATGACCGTGCCGATCTCGAACTCGATCGGCCAGGCGTCCTTGCCAGGCGCCAGCACGATGGCCTTGCCGCCGAGTTGATGTGCACCCAGCTCGAAACTCGTGCGTGTGCGCATCGAGGGATTGAAGAACAGCAAGGCAATCGACTTGCCGTGCAGGTCATTGCCCTGTCTGGATTGCCGGAACCCGCGTGCCTTGTCGAGCAGCGCGTCAAGCTCGCGGCGGCTCCAGTCCTGCGTATTCAAGAAGTGTCTGCTGTTCACGGTGTCCCCTGTGGATTTGCCTGCAACCTTTCCTGCGCTCATGCAGCGCCATCCATGACGCGCCTGCGTGCTCCTGCATTGCAGGCATGCTTGCCATCCATGGCAATCACCGGCAACTGCTCCTGCGTTGCCGGCATACTTGCCATCCATCGCAATCACCGGCAACTGCTCCTGCGTTGCCGGCATACTTGCCATCCATCGCAATCACCGGCAACTGCTCCTGCGTTGCCGGCATACTTGCCATCCATGGCAATCACCGGCAACTGCTCCTGCGTTGCCGGCATACTTGCCATCCATGGCAATAAAAAAACCCGGCGCGTAGGCCGGGTTTGGGTCGAAAAACATGATTGCGCGACTTACCCGGCCGAATTGAAGTCCATCGGTCGACGCGCACGCGAAGTCATGCCAGCTGCCATGCGGGCACTGGTCAGGATTTCGGCGTTGGCGGGGTGCTGGGTCATCTGGGCGTCGACGTTACCGGTATTTCTGCCGCGGCGCAACAAGCCGCGGTCAGGCTCCGATTTGGCCATCTATTCCGCAGGGCTCACGCTGACGCGCACGCGCATGCGTTCGCCGGGGTCGTAATCGAGATGCGACATGTAGACATCGCCCCTATAGCGATACTGCACGTCGTAACCGACGATGCGGCGCTCGCTGTAGCGTTCGCTGACCGTGTAGCAGCGGGTCTCGCTGTCGGTGTAATAGCGATCATCGCGACGGGCCTGGTCGTTGCCGATGGCCCCGCCGATCAAGGCACCGGCCACGGTCGCAGCCTTGCGCCCATCACCCTTGCCGACCTGATTGCCAAGCGCGCCGCCGACTATCGCGCCAATGACCGTACCCGCGCCGTTGTTGCCGCGCGTGTCGTAGCGACGATCGACATTGGCTTCGTGACACTCCTCGCGTGGGCGGCTGTCGACGACCGTGTCATAGACTGGATCCACCCGCAGCACGTCGGCCCAGGCCAGGCGCGTGTTGTCGGTCGTGCGGTCGTCCTCATAACCACGATCCTGCGCGTAGGCAGGCAGGGCCATGCTGGCGAGTAGCATTGCTGCCGCAGCAGCGTTCAGAAACTTGTCGGCCATCACACACACTCCAGATCGGGGCTTGTGGTCGTCCGTCGCAGGCCTGCATTGGGCCCTCTTTTCGATTCGCATCAGCTTCGATGCGGCGCACGGACGCCACGATGTGGGCAAAATTACAGCACAGGCTTACTGAATGCCGACCTAAGAATTGTGCCGCTGCAGGCGACGGAAAGCCGCACCATCACGGACTGCTATCATCTGCGGCCGCTTCCGTCGTTCAGATTCACCGAAACCATGAAACTGCGCCTTTACAACACCTTGAGCCGACGCATCGAGGACTTCGTGCCGATGGATCCAGCCCGGATCACGATGTATGTCTGCGGCCCCACCGTCTACAACTACATTCATGTCGGCAATGCGCGCCCTGCCGTTGTTTTCGGCCTGCTCGCCCGGTTGTTGCGGCGCAATTGCGGGACGCTCGTCTACGCACGCAACATCACCGATGTCGATGACAAGATCAACGCCGCCGCACGCGACGCCGGCGTACCCATCGCCACGATCACCACGCGCTACGCGCAGGCCTATCACGATGACCTTGCCCGCCTTGGCGTGGACGCGCCCGATCTGGTGCCGCATGCGACCGCGCACATCGCCGAGATCATCGCCATGTGCGAAACGCTGATTGCCAGCGGCCATGCCTATGCGGCCGAGAGCCATGTCCTCTTCAACGTCGACAGCTTTGCCGGTTACGGCAAGCTTTCCGGCCGCTCCACCGAGGACATGATTGCCGGGGCGCGGGTCGAGGTTGCACCGTACAAGAAGAATCCCGCCGATTTCGTCTTGTGGAAGCCGTCCACGGATGACCTGCCGGGCTGGGCAAGTCCGTGGGGTCGCGGCCGCCCGGGCTGGCATATCGAATGCTCGGCGATGGCCGCTGCGCACCTTGGTGAAACCATCGACATCCATGCCGGCGGCAACGACCTGATGTTTCCGCATCACGAGAACGAAGTCGCGCAAAGTACCTGCGCGCACGGCGGCAAGATCTTCGCCCGCTACTGGCTGCACAACGGCATGCTGACCTTTGGCGGCAGGAAGATGTCGAAATCGCTGGGCAATGTCATGGTCTTGCACGAGTTGCTGGAGAAATATCCGGCCGAAGTGCTGCGTTTGCTGCTGCTTCGCGCCCACTACCGGCAGCCACTGGACTGGTCGGACAGCACCCTGGCCCAGGCTCGATCTACGCTCGATGGCTGGTACGGCGTGCTCCGTGATCGCGCCGACGTCGAAGTCGCCGCCGCCGAGGAGACGGTGCCGGAGGCGTTTGAAGCGGCATTGTGCGATGACATCAATACACCCGCGGCATTTGCCATACTCGCGGGACTGGCCGACGCTGCGCGTCAGGCCAGCAACGCGGCGGACCGGCACCGCAGCAAGGCCGCCCTGCTCGGTGCCGCGCATCTGGTCGGCCTGCTGCATGAGGATGCGGAGACCTGGTTCAAGCAAACCGAATCCGGCGCGGCCATCGACGCGGCGTGGGTGCAGGGATTGCTGGACGCGCGCCAGGCAGCACGGGCAGCCAGGGATTTTGCCCGCGCCGACCAGATCCGCAAGGAATTGGCGGAGCACAACGTGGTCATCGAGGACAGTGCCGAGGGCGTGCGCTGGAAAGTGGCTTCCACAAGCGAATCCTCAAGTTGAGCGCAGCAAGCACGTCACCAGATCCGCTGCGCAATGACTGGAATCCGCGGCAGATGCCCACAGGCAGGATGGCATGAACGACAACCACAACCTCCCTGCGCAGGCGGAATCCGAAGCGAGCGCGGAACTCGCCCAGCAGGCAATTGCCGAGGAATTCGGCTTCTTCAGCGACTGGACCGAGCGCTACCAGTACCTGATCGACCTGGGCCGCAAGCTGCCGGAATTCCCGGACGATGCACGGAACGATGCCCACAAGGTGCACGGTTGCCAATCCCAGGTCTGGCTTGTCGCCAGCGGCAACATCGACAAGCTGGTATTCCACGCGATCAGCGATTCGTCCATCGTCTCGGGCCTGATTGCCCTGCTCCTGCGCGTCTATTCGGGCCGCTCCGCCGAGGAAATCCTGCACACCGAACCGCGCTTCATCGAAGCCATCGGCCTGGCCCGGCATCTGTCGCCAACGCGCTCCAACGGACTCGCGGCCATGCTGGCGACGATCAAGCAGCTTGCGGCGAACGCGACGGCATAGATCCGCGCCCTCCACATGGCAGCCGGCGTCACTGAACTGCCATCGCCATGCAACACGCCGTGAACAATCCTGCTCCAGCATGCTGCGCACGGAGAGCGGGAGTTCGGCATGCGCATCGCGATCGTCACCGAGACATGGCCACCTGAGGTCAATGGCGTTGCCCTGACCGTGCAGTCGCTGGCGCATGGTTTGCAGCGCAACGGTCATGTCGTCGAAGTGATCCGCCCGATTCAGTCCAGTGACCGCAGCGAATCCTCCCCTCCGGCATTTGCAGAGCTCCTGGTCAGCAGCATGGCATTGCCGCGCTATCCCGGCCTGCGTCTTGGCATGCCTTCGCTTTCACGTCTGCTTCGGCATTGGCGAAGCAGCCGGCCTCAGGCCCTGTATGTCGCGACCGAGGGTCCACTCGGCCATGGCGCACTCTCCGCGGCGAAGCGACTTGGCATTCCCGCCTGTACCGGATTCCATACCCGTTTCGACGACTTCATCGCCGCCTATGGGTTTCCCTGGCTGACGCCGCTGGTATTTGCAGGCATGCGCCGCTTCCACAACCGCGCACAGGCAACCCTGGTTCCCACCGGGGAATTGGCGGACTTTCTACGCCAGCAGGGATTCTCCAGGATCAGCCTTCTTCGCCGCGCGGTTGATACGGAGCTCTTTCATCCACGCCGGCGCAGCGAGTCCCTGCGCAAGGACTGGGGAATTGGTGCACGCGACATCGCCGTCATCCATGTCGGCAGACTCGCCAAGGAAAAGAATCTCGATCTCGCCGTGCAAGCCTTCCGCCAGATCCAGCACGATCATCCAGGCGCGCGCCTGATCATCGTCGGCGATGGTCCGGAACGCGCACGGATTGCCCTGGCAAATCCCGACATCGTGTTTGCCGGGATGCGCCATGGCGAGGACTTGTCATGCCACTACGCCAGTGGTGACCTGTTCCTGTTCCCGAGCACAAGCGAAACGTTCGGGAATGTCACCATCGAGGCGATGGCATGTGGCTTGCCGGTGATCGCTTTCGACTACGGTGCCGCCCGCGAGCACATCGTGGATGGTCAATGTGGAATCGGCATTCCAATCGGCGACCGGGCAGCATTCGTCAGCGCGGCCCGACAGCTTGCATCCGCTCCGTCCCGCCGCGCGCGCATGGGTCGGGCGGCGCGAGCCGCCGTTGCCAGCCTGAGTCCGGACTCGGTGAACCTTCACTTCTCGGAACTGCTGGAGTCCCTGGTCATGGAGGCCGCCGCATGAAACCGACTCCGGCCTGGCGCAATTTCGAATGGCTGAGCGGCGAGTGGCGGCTGTGCCTGGCATGCAACCGCTGGGCTGGCGATCGCGCCATCGTCAGCCTGTTCCGCGTCATCAGCCGGCTTGGCGACGGCGCGGTCTGGTACGCGCTGATGCTCGGGATCGCCCTTTTCGGCGGCGCATCCGCTGGCCCGGCGGCCTTGCACATGGCGGTGTCCGGAGTCATCGCAGCCACCCTGTACCGACTGCTGAAACGCTGGACGCGCAGGCCACGCCCGTTTCGCAGTCATGCGCAGATTGTCGCGCATATTGCACCACTGGATGAATTCAGCTTTCCATCAGGACATACGCTGCATGCGGTCAACTTCAGTCTGATCGCGTCAGCGTGGTATCCGCAACTGATCGTGGTGCTGGCCCCCTTGACTGCGCTGATCGCCCTTTCGCGCGTCGTGCTCGGCCTGCACTATCCGAGCGATGTCGCGGTCGCGGTATTGATCGGCTTCGCCCTGGCCGAGAGTTCCTGCCTGCTGGTGTTCTGAGCCGCCAGGCGCAGCTAGAAACCGCTGTCAGCGAAGCGCCGATACCTGCACTTGCACTCCCGCGCATTTCCGCCCGGATCTATGCATTGCCGGTTGCGCAACCGACATCGCCGCGCTTGCGCACGATGAGCATGGCCAGTTCCAGGGATTGCTCGTAATTCAGGCGCGGATCGACCGATGATTTGTACGCCCGCGAAAGGTCGGTCTCGGTCAGGTCACGGGCACCACCCATGCATTCGGTTACGTTTTCTCCGGTCAGTTCAAGATGCACGCCACCAAGGCGCGTGCCGGCAGCTGCATGGATATCGAAAGCCTGGTCAAGCTCATCGCGGATATTCTCGAATCGCCGGGTCTTCACGCCGTTGCCAACCGATTCGGTATTGCCGTGCATCGGATCGCAGCACCAGAGCACCTTCCGACCCGCCGATTTCACCGCCTTCAGCAATGGCGGCAAGGACTTGGCGACGTGTTTCGCCCCCATGCGATGAATCAGGGTGAGGCGACCGGGTTCGTTGTCTGCATCGAGCACATCGATCAGACGCAGCAACTGGTCCGGCTGCGTCGATACGCCGACCTTGACGCCGATGGGATTGCGAATGCCACGACAGTATTCGACATGAGCCCCATCAATGTCGGCAGTGCGCATGCCGATCCACGGGAAATGCGTGGACAGGTTGAACCAGCCCCAGTGGCGAGGAACCTGACGGGTCATCGCCTCCTCGTAATGCAGCAGCAGGGCTTCGTGGGAAGTATGGAAATCGACACGCTGGAATTCAGCCACCGAACTGCCAACCAGCGTTTCCATGAAGCGCAGGGAATTGCCGATCGATTCGACCATCTGCCGGTATTCGCTTTGCAGTGGTGAATGCTCGACCCAGGCCAGGTCCCAGTATTCGGGGTGATGCAGGTCGGCAAAACCACCGTCGATCAGCGCGCGCACGAAGTTCATCGTCATTGCCGAATGAGCGTGCGCGCGGATCAAGCGCCCGGGATCGGCTCGCCGCGATGCCGCGTCGAATGCCGGCGCGTTGACTATGTCGCCGCGATAGCATGGCAAGGTCACGCCATTGCGGACTTCGGTGTCGGCCGAACGTGGCTTGGCATACTGCCCGGCGAAGCGGCCGACACGGACAATCGGCAACTTGAGCCCATGCGTCAGCACCAGGCTCATCTGCAGGATGACCTTGAGACGATTGGAAATCAGCGGCGAGCTGCAGTCATCGAAGCTTTCGGCGCAATCGCCGCCCTGCAACAGGAAACGCCGGCCTTCGGCGGCGTCGGCAAGCAGTCCGCGCAGGGCGAGGATTTCCCAGGAGGTGACCAGCGGGGGCAACTGCCCGAGCCGGTTCAAGGCAACCGAAAGCTCGGCCGCGTCGTCATATTTCGGTTGCTGCACAGCCGGCTTTTGCCGCCACGACGTCGCCGACCAATTCTCCGGGTCCCGAACCGGAACAATATTGCGCTCGCGTTTCATCGAAAACCTCGTTTGCTGCACCGCGGCATCCATCATGCCACAGGCAAGCGACGAGCGTAATCAGGTGC
>Ga0209063_1000719_pt1 | contig 19823 bp, 17 predicted proteins | sample KloWWTmeKNB19Kit_FD_187177 | JGI IMG/M metagenome (GOLD analysis project Ga0209063, IMG submission 187177) | Active sludge microbial communities from Klosterneuburg, Austria, studying microevolution and ecology of nitrifiers - Klosterneuburg... | ecosystem: Engineered > WWTP > Aerobic digester >... | reverse complement strand
TGCCGGCGGCGTTGACTTCTTTCAGCGTGCGCCACATGCCGCGGCGGATCTCGATGTCGACGCCGGCGGTGGGTTCGTCGAGGATCAGCAATTGCGGCTGCGTCATCATGGCGCGGGCGATCATCAGGCGGCGCTTCATGCCACCGGACAGCGTGCGCGATGTCGCATGGGCCTTTTCCCAGAGCTGGGCCCGGCGCAACTCCTGCTCGGCGCGCCTCCTCGCTTCCGCGCGCGGAATGCCGTAGAAACCGGCGTAGTTGCAGAGGATGTCGAAGGGCTTCTCGAAGAAGTTGAAATTCACCTCCTGCGGAACCAGGCCCAACTGGCGCATGGCCGCTTCGCGATCCGTGCTGATGTCGGTGCCGAAGACCTTGACCGATCCCGAGGTGGCATTGACCAGCGAACTGACGATGCCGATGAGGGTCGATTTCCCGGCTCCGTTGGGTCCGAGCAGGGCAAAGAAGTCGCCGGGCTGCACATCCAGGGAAATGCCCTTGAGGGCCTCGACGCCGCCGGCATAAACCTTGCGCAGATCATGGATTTCAAGCGCGGGAATCTGGCTCACGGGCATGGGCGGCGAGGTCGGCACGGGGGGCTGATAGTATAGCCGGCTACCCGCAACGACTCCTCCCGCCTTGGCCATCATCCAGTTTCCGCTTCGTCTCGTCGCCGCACGCATGATTGCCCCCGCCGTGCGCCACATGGTGTTCGAGCGTGCCGACGGGCAGCCGTTCGCCTTCATCCCCGGGCAATTCATCCAGGTCCATTTCAGCTACGCCGACGGCCAGGCGACCAAGCGCAGTTATTCGATTGGCACGGTGGCTGCGGATGCTGCCAGCCCGATCGTGCAGATCGAGATTGCCGTGTCCTATGTCGATGGCGGCGCGGCGACCGAACTGCTGGGCGGCCTCGCCGTTGGCGGCACCGTCGATGCGAGCGGCCCGTACGGGCGCTTCTGCCTGTTGCCGGGTGACAGCAACGCGCGATATGTGCTGGTCGCCACCGGCACCGGCATCACTCCGTATCGCGCCATGTTGCCCTTGATGCGCAGGCTGATTGCCGAGCGCGGTTGCCGCTTCGAGTTGATCCAGGGCGCGCGTAACGAAGCCGAGCTGCTGTATGGCGACGAGTTTGCCGCATTTGCCGAAGCGACGCCGGGATTCGGTTTTCATCCCTGTTTCAGCCGCGAACCCCGCGCCGTGCCGCGTGCAGGCGACTACTCCGGTCGCGTGCAGGTCGCCATCGAGGCACTCAAGCCCGATCCGGCCACGGACGTGTTTTACCTGTGCGGCAATCCGGACATGGTCGACCAGAGTTTCGCCCTGCTCAAGGATGCCGGTTTCGCGGTGTCGCAGATCCGCCGGGAAAAGTATATTTCATCACGCTAGCGTGCGCCTGCTGGTGCGCGCGGTGGGCGACGAGCAGCAGAATGATGTAAAGGACGCTTGACACAGGCCTGGACCTGCCGTTATCGTCGTGTCAAGTTTGCTTGACACGGAATCTCCATGCGCGCGCTCGAAAAACGCTACCGCCGCGAACTGTTCCTGGCGATGGCCGCCTACGTGGTCGTCATGCTGCTGATCTATCCGCTGGCCAGGCAGGTCGAGGCGCCATTCTGGCGGGCCCTGGTTGCGCTCGCCCCCGTGCTGCCGTTTGCCGCCGCGTTGCGAGCGATCATCCGCCACGTGCGTGACAGCGACGAGTTCCAGCGCCGCCTGCATCTGGAGGCGCTGGCGATATCGTCGGTGGTGGTGAGCCTGCTCAGCACGACAGCGGCCTTCCTCGTCGCGGCGAAGGTGATCACGCTTGACGGTACGGTGTTGTTCTGGGTGTTTCCCGCGCTGGCCGGACTGTTTGGTGCCCTGCGTTGCTGGAACGCCCGGCGTTACGGTCGCGAATGAACAACCGCATCCGCGAGTTGCGCGGAAACCGGGGCTGGTCTCAGGCCGAACTGGCCGAGCGCCTGGATGTCTCGCGGCAGACCATCAACGCGATCGAAACCGGCAAATACGATCCCAGCTTGCCGCTTGCCTTTGCAATCGCGCGCCTGTTTGGCGCGTCGATTGAAAGCATATTCACTCCCGATGCATGAGGTGCATTGATGCCATGAACCGCTACCTGCGCAATCTGCGCGACATGGGCCCGGTGAACTCCTTCCATGTCGCCAGCGTGATCGTGGCCGGTGCATCGAGCAAACGCATGGATCCGGACGGGCTGCGCATCCTCGTCGCGATGATCCCGTTGCCTGCAATCGCCTGGATGGCTTGTGCCGAGATGCGCCGTCTGCGTCGAGGTGACGAGTTGCGCCTGCGCATCGAAGCCGAGGCGATGATGATTGCTTTCCCGATCTCGTTTTGCGTGATCGTGATGCCGACTTTCCTTGATTTGTTCGGCGCGCTGAAGACAACGCTTCCGATTGCCGTTTTGATCATGGGCGCTTGCTGGATCGGCGCGCAGATCCGGGCGCGTCGGCACTATCTTTACTGGGCATGATTATCCACAAATGCAGAGAAATGCGTTGACATCAAATCCAATGAGGCTTCGATGAAAAAGAACACCAGGATCGCCCTTGCAGCAGCGCTTGCCGTGCTTGCATTCGGTTATTCGAAATTCCGCGCCAAGCCATCCGCAAGTGAAGGCAAGCAGGGCACGAGCGGGCAATACCGCATCGCCAGCAACGTGGAATCCTTCCGCTTCGGTTCATTCGATTTCAGCGCCTGCGAACTCGAGCGCGAGCACTCCGCAGCCACCACCAAGGCCTGGTGCGCACCCTTCCAGGTTCCGGAAAACCGTGCCGACGCAAACGGCCGCAAGCTGGACCTGAAGTTTGCCCTGATCGCGAGCACGCAAGCTGCCGATGACGATTTCATCGTCTATCTGGCCGGCGGTCCCGGCCAATCGGCGGTCGATACCTGGCCGCAGATGGCCAATGCACTCGGCCCGGCGCGCAAGCATCGGCACGTGCTGCTGCTGGATCAGCGCGGCACCGGCGCCTCGAATCCGCTCAAGTGCAAGGAGGAACAAGGCGAAGATGAAGATGCGCTGCCCCTCGATCTCGAACGCACGGCCGCTTCGACGCAGCGCTGCCTTGATGAAGTCTCGAAATTCGCCGATCCGCGTTTCTACACGACCAGTGAGGCCGTCGAGGATCTGGAAGCGCTGCGCCAGGCGCTGGGGGGGCCGAAATTCGATCTGGTGGGGGTTTCCTATGGCACGCGCGTCGCCCAGCAGTATCTCAAGCGACATCCCGAAGGCGTGCGCAGCATCGTCCTCGACAGCGTCGCGCCGAACGAACTGGCGCTCGGCGGAGAGTTTTCCGGGAACCTGGATGACGCGCTCAAGGCGCAATTCGCCTATTGTGCAAAAACGCCTGTCTGCGCGAAGACCTTCCCCGATCCCTACGGCGATCTGTTCCGGTTGCGCGCCATCCTGGCCGCGACGCCACGAGAAATCCGCTACGCCGATCCAGTCACCTTCAAGCAAACGAAGCAAACCCTGAATGCCGAATCGATGGTCGGGCTGGTGCGGATGTTCGCCTACGCGCCGGAGACCGCCGCGCTTGTCCCGCACACGATCAAGCAGTCGATTGCCGGCAATGATGCGCCGCTGCTCGGCCAGATCGGCATGCTCAGCCAGGGTATCGAAGCACTTGTCGGCAGCGGCATGCAGCTTTCGGTGATCTGCGCCGAGGATGCGGATCGGCTCAGCCCCGATCCGACCGACGCCGACACCCTGCTTGGCACGCGCCTGCTCGAGGTGCTCCAGCGACAATGCCGGATCTGGCCACGTGGCACGCGTCCGGCCGATTTCAGCGAAGCGGTCACGGGGGCGACCCCGATCCTGGTTCTCGAAGGCGAACTGGATCCGGTGACGCCGCCACGCTATGGCGAACAGGTGGTGAAGCATCTGTCCAACGCCAGACTGATCGTCGCCAGGGGCCAGGGTCACAACATCATCGGTCGCGGCTGCCTGCCGAAATTGGTCGGCACCTTCATGGACACGCTTGATCCGAAAGCGCTCGATGCGGGATGCGTCGACGAACTCGGCCCGCTTCCCCACTTCATCGATTTCAACGGAGCCGCCCCATGATCGAATTGAAGGCATTGAACAAGGCATTCGGTACGGTCAAGGCGGTCGATGGCGTTTCCTTCACCGCGCGCGATGGCGAGATCACCGGCCTGCTCGGGCCCAACGGTGCCGGCAAGACCACCACCCTGCGCATGCTTTACACCCTGATGAAACCCGACAGCGGCCAGGTGCTGGTCGATGGCATCGATGCCGCCGTCGACCCGATTGCCGTGCGCCGCCGACTCGGCGTGCTGCCCGACGCACGCGGCCTGTACAAGCGCCTGACCTCGCGCGAGAACATCGAATACTTCGGTCGCCTGCAAGGCATGGATGAAGCGACCATTGCCGCTCGCATCGAGGGTCTGTCGCGAGCGCTGGACATGGGCGAGATCATCGATCGGCGCACCGACGGGTTTTCCCAGGGGCAACGCGTCAAGACCGCGATTGCCCGCGCCCTCGTCCACGATCCGAAAAACTGCATCCTCGATGAGCCGACCAATGGCCTCGATGTCATGGCCACGCGCGCGATGCGCGATTTCCTGCGTCATCTGAAAGCGGAAGGCCGCTGCGTGCTGTTTTCCAGCCACATCATGCAGGAGGTCGGCGCGTTGTGTGACCGCATCGTCGTCATCGCCCATGGCCACGTCGTCGCCGACGCCTCGCCCGACGAACTGCGCGAGCAGGCTGGCACCCCCAATCTCGAAGATGCCTTCGTCAAGGTCATCGGATCCGCAGAAGGACTCGCAGCGTGAAATCGATCATCACCGTTTTCCTCAAAGAGGTGCGCGAGAACCTGCGGGATCGCCGCACCGTCATGAATACCCTGCTGACCGGGCCTCTGATGGCACCGTTGATCTTCGTGCTGCTCATCAACGGCATTGTTTCGCGCGAACTCGACAAGGCCGAAAAGCCGTTGCCGGTGCCGGTCATCGGTGCCGAACATGCGCCGAACCTGATCGATGCGCTGAGGCAGAGCGGCGTTGTCATCAAGGAGGCAATTGCCGATCCCGAACAATCCGTGCGCGACCAGAACGCCGATCTCGTGCTGCGAATTCCGCCGAGCTATGGCGAGGCCTGGAACAAGGGCGAACCGGCCCAGGTCGAATTGATCTTCGATGACTCGCAGCGCGATGCGAAAAGCTCGGTCGAGCGGCTGCGCAGCATCATCGATGGCTATGCGCAGCGCACGAGCAGCTTGCGCCTGGTCGCGCGCGGCATCTCGCCGACAATCATGCGGCCACTGGTGATTGCCGACCGTGATCAATCCACGGCGCAGGCACGCGGCGGCATGATGTTCTCGATGCTGCCGTATTTCTTCATCCTCGGCGCCTTCATCGGCGGCATGGCCCTGGCCATCGACACCACCGCCGGGGAACGCGAGCGGCAATCGCTTGAACCGCTGTTCGCCAACCCGGTCGCACGCTCGAAGATCCTGCTCGGCAAACTCGGCGCGACCGGCGCATTCGCATTGACCACGCTGCTGCTCAGCATCGTCGCGTTCTCGTTTGCCGGCCAGTTCATGCCCACCGAGAAACTCGGCATGACCCTTTCGATCGGCCCGCGCTTCGCCATCCTGACCCTGCTGACGATGCTGCCGCTGGTATTCCTGATTGCCTCATTGCAGACGCTTGCCGCCGCCTTTGCCAAGACCTTCCGCGAGGCACAGACCTATCTGTCCCTGCTCATGTTCGTGCCGGCGGTACCGACCATGCTGATGTCGATCTTCCCGTTCAAGGTCGAGACCTGGATGTACGCCGTGCCGCTGGTCGGCCAGCAGGTCACGATCACCCGGCTGATGCGCGGGGAAGCGGTTGCTGCTTCCGAGATTGCCCTGTGTTTCGCCAGCACCGCGCTCGCCGCGGTGATCGTCTACCTGATCACGGCACGCATCTACAAGGGCGAGCGACTGGCGATTTCGACCTGAAGGCCGGGATTGGGAAATAGGGAATAGGGAATAGGGAATAGGGAGTGTAGGAAGCGGCTTCAGCCGCGATGCCCCTGTCTTGATGGCAACCGTAGAAGGAGCATCGCGGCTGAAGCCGCATCCTGCGATTCTCGGATTACAACAGCCGAAAGGCTGGTCGTCCCGATCCCGCGCCTCAGAGACCTTGCGCCGCGCGGGCCACGGCGCGGAACAAGGCGCGGCCCTTGTTCATGGTCTCGGCCCATTCGGTGGCGGGATCGGAATCGAAGACGATGCCGGCACCGGCTTGCACGTGCAGGCGGCCATCCTGGATCACCGCCGTGCGGATGGCGATGGCCATGTCGGTATCGCCGGACCAGCCGATGTAGCCGATCGAGCCGGCGTAGATGTTGCGCTTGATCGGCTCCAGCTCGCGGATGACTTCGAGCGCGCGGATCTTCGGCGCGCCGCTGACCGTGCCGGCGGGAAACGCGGCGCGCAGCACGTCCATGCTGGTCAGCCCTTCTTCGAGATCGCCTTCGACCTGGCTGACGATGTGCATGACATGCGAATAGCGTTCGACGACGAAGCTTTCGGTCAGCTTGACGCTGCCGGTCCTGCTGACCCGACCGACATCGTTGCGGCCGAGGTCAATCAACATCAGATGCTCGGCGCGCTCCTTGGGATCTGCCAGCAACTCGGCTTCGAGGGCAAGATCCTGTTCGGCAGTTTCACCGCGTGGGCGCGTGCCAGCCAGCGGGCGCAGGGTGACCTTGCCGTGCTGCTGGCGGACAAGAATCTCGGGCGACGAACCGACGATCTGGCTGCTGCCAAGATCGATGAAATACATGTACGGCGACGGATTCAGCGAACGCAGGGCGCGATAGACATCGACCGGGCGCGCGCGGAACGGCACGCTCAGCCGTTGCGAAAGGACAACCTGGAAAATATCACCGGCGCGGATGTATTCCTGGGCCTGGCGCACGGCCGCCTCGAATCCTTCACGAGTGAAACCCGAGACGAAATCCGCTTCATCAAGCGGCTTTGGGTCCAGCGTTTCCGGGTAGCTCGATCCCGAATGGCGCAGGCGGAAGGCCAGTTGATCGAGTCGCCGACAGGCCTGCGCATAAGCCTGCGGCTGTGACGGGTCCGCATGCACGATCAGGTACAGCCGGCCCTTGAGGTTGTCGAATACCGCCACTTCTTCGCTGAGCATGAGCAAGGCATCCGGCGTTCCCAGCTGGTCCGGTTTGTCGACCCTGGCAAAGCGCGGCTCGATCCAGCCGATGGTCTCGAATCCGAAATAACCGACCAGGCCACCCGAAAACGCCGGCATGTCGGGTAACACCGGCACGCGGAATTGGCGACGCAGCGCATCGATTGCGGCCAGCGGATCCGCAAGCTCGCGGGTTTCGACAACTTCGCCGAGATCCTCGACCGCCAAGGTCTTGCCGCGCAGCGAATACACACGACGACACGGCAAGCCGATGATCGAGTGGCGTCCCCAGTTCTCGCCACCCTGCACCGATTCAAACAGGTACGCGTATGGGCCATCGGCGAGCTTCAGGTACACCGACAACGGCGTATCCAGATCCGACAAAACCTCGCGTGCCACCGGAATGCGGTTGTAGCCCTGGGCGGCGTAGCTATCAAACTCCTGCTGGGTGATCACGGCTCGGCCATTGGCAAGAAAGCGGCCCGCGAAGATAGCAGGGCCGGTCAAATGACGACAGCAGATGCACCTTGCGGTATCGCGTGACGGCGCGACGTTCCATCCAGCGCATCACCTGCATCGCGCCGGAAGACGCGCCCGGCGATTGCGCCGATCGCGATCGGACCGGTCAGGCGAGTCGCCGCCGCGTCATGCCGGCGAGATGCAGGCTGAATTCAACGCCGCTGCCATCGTCGAGATTGCGCGCACTGGCCTGTCCGCCATGCAGTTCGGCGACCAGGCGCACGACGTGCAGGCCGAGGCCGAGGTGCGGAGCTTCTCCGCTGCCGCGCGTGCTGCGTTCACGCAAGCTGACCAGCGAATCGAACAAGCGTTCCTGCATCGCATTCGGCAACAGCGGGCCGCTGTTGGCCATGCGCAGGTCGATGCCGGATTCATTGCTGCCGAGGCTGATGCGGATCCAGCCATTCTCGGCACTGAACGAACGCGCATTGTCGAAGAGCTTGTCGAGCGCCTGGGCAATCAGGTCGGGCGCACCGTGGAACGGCAGTGGCAAAACTGGCAGATCGGTACGAATCTCGCGTGGTGCGGCCAGCGCGCGATAACCCTCGGTGCAACCGGCGACGAGGGCGCGCAAGTCGAAATCCTCGGCTTCGGCGGAGGCAATCGCCCGTTCGACGCGGCTCGATTCGCTCATCGCACGGACGATGCCGCCGAGGCGCGCGGCACCATCACGGGCGCGGTCGAGATAAGGTTGCGCATCCGCCGGCAGGCCCTGGTGATCGAGGTTGTCGAGCGAGGACTTGACGATCGCCAGCGGCGTGTTGAGTTCGTGCGAGAGTTTCGAGGCAAGGGTCTGCAGGTACTCGGTATAGCTGCCGACTTCGTCGAACAGGCGTCCGAAACTGCGCGCGAGATCGCCGAGCTCGTCGCGGGAATCGATCAGCGGCAGCGGCCCGGCGAGCCGGCCACCGGCACGCGTCGCGCGTTCCGTGGCATTGCGCAGGCGGCGGATGCGCCAACTCAGCAAACCGCCGAACAGCAGCAGCAAGGCCGCCGTCACCAGCAAGGCCAGCAGACTCGCGCCAAGCAGGCTCGACAGGGCGCGATTGGCCAGCAAGGGCAGGGCGGGATTGGCCTGTTCGAGGACCAGCGCGCCACGCAAGGCATCATGGCTGCGCAAGGGCACGGCGGCGACCAGCAACACGCCGCCGTTCTCGGTCGCCCGCCAGGCGGTTGCCGGAATGCCGGACAGCGCCTGCCACAGGTCATCGCCCTGCAGGCGCGGATCGATGGCACCAAAGGCATTCACGTAGCGCGGCGATGACGTGCGCCCGGTCGAATCCGGTGCCAGCAGATGGCGGTAAATGAACGCGGCCAGCCAGCCTTGTTCCTCGGTTGCCGGAATGTCCAGGTCGAGCGAACCGCCGGCGGCGACCAGCCAGCCGTCGGCGGAAACCATGCGCACGCGGACATGATCGGGCGCGAGCCTGGCCAGGGTGCGGGCGTTGGCCGGGTTGTAGCCGAGCAAGGCCAGCGCGGCCGGCGCGGGTGTATCGGCCGCCGCGGAATCGTGCACGTCGAAGGCCATGTGATCGGGGGCATCGGCGCGGGCAAGGCGCAACTCGATGCTGTAACCGGAGCCATCCTCCTGCCACTCGCCGGTCAGGCGCTCGGGAAACGGGCCGTCACCGTCGATCGCCGGCGCATCGAAATTGCCCGGCGCGGCACTGGCTATGCGGTAGCGGCGTGATTTCCCGGCGCGGACCAGGGTCAGGTCCAGGTGATCGCTGCGTGCCGCCGTGAAATCCCGCGCATCGACACGCTGCCGGGTTGCATCGCGTACTTGTGCAAACAAATACAACCACTCTGCATCCTCGGCGAGCATGAGCAGCAACTTGGCGTTGTCGCCATCGGCGGCGAAAGTCTGCGCGTAGGGCCGGAACGTCTGCCAGTCATCGGCATAACCATCGACGCGAATGACCGCGCTGCGCTCGTGCACATAAAGCGCCGCATCCGGCAAAGGCGCCTCGACGCCAAGCACATCGAGCGCCCGCGCCAGCGTGCTCGCCGAGGCCAGCAAGGTCTGTTCCTGGCCTTGCCGCAACACCGCCTCGGTCTGCCGCACGAACTGCCAGCCCGCCCACGGCAGGATCAGCGTGGACAAGGCGACGACAAGGAGCTTCAGGCGGAGGGACATGGGTTGGAGCCGGGAATCGAGAATGGGGAATGGCGCATGGGGAAATGCAGGAAGCCGCTTCCTACGATTGCCGGTTCTTGACAGCCAGGAGGTTGGTCATTCCGGCGGTAACCCATTCCCTATTCCCGATTGACCCACCGATACCCCGCGCCATGCACGGTGTCGATGGCGTCGAAGGCGGGGTCGATGGCGATGAACTTGCGGCGGATGCGCTTGATGTGCGAGGTGATCGTGGCGTCGTCGACGACGACCTGGGCATCGCGCATCAGTTGCTCGCGGCTTTTCACGTGGCCGGGAAAGCGCACCAGGGTGTGCACCATCCAGAACTCGGTGACGGTCAGCGGCACTTCCTCGCCCTTCCAGCTCACGCGCATGCGCTCGGACTCGATGCGCAGGTTGCCTTCCTCGTGGATGCTGTCGGCAGCCGTCGGCTTGCGCATGGCTTCCATGCGTCGGAACAGGGCGCTGATGCGCGCGGCCAGTTGATGGAAGGAGACATCCTTGGCCAGATAGTCATCGGCACCGAGGCGCAGGCCGGAAATCACGTCGAAATCCGAATCGCGTGCAGTCAGGAAGATGATCGGCAGGGTTGCCGCCTTGGCGCGCAGGTTGCGGCACAGGTCAAAGCCGCCTTCGGGCTCGTCGCCGAGGCCGACATCGATGATGACCAGTTCCGGCATGCGCCGGGCAAACGCGCTCTCGGCTTCGACACGACCGGCATAGCCGCGCACGTCATATCCGGCGCGGGTCAGTGCTTCGACATAGTTGGCCCGGATCAGCGGCTCGTCTTCGACGATGGCGATGCTGCGCGGCATGGCAGGACTCCTTTTCGGTGCAGCGAGCTTACGCAGCGCCATGCCTGCGCCGCAATGCGTCAGGCGCTATTGCCCGCAAAACGCCACAACTGATCGTGATGCGGCCAGCACGCCGCCGTGCATCGGCCCGCGCCGCCCGCTGCAATGGCATCCACCCCGGCAGGAGCCTGCGATGAAAGCGAAAAGAGATGAAACCAACACCGATCTGCAACGCGGCTTCGAGCCGTTGCGCACGATCTTCGCCGTCCTCATCCTGCTCCTCGGCTTCGCCGCCGCGGCGCGTGCGGAAACCGGCTTTGGCACGATCAAGGCAACGGCCAGGGACGGCCAACCCTTCGAACTCGTTGCGCTGGCCAGCGAGATCCACTACCAGATCGGCGGACTCGTCGCCGAAGCCGGCATCCGCCAACGCTTCAGCAATTCAAGCAGCGAATGGGTGGAGGTGCAGTACCTGCTGCCGTTGCCAGAAGGGGCTGCCGTGCACGACATGACCTTGCGCGTCGGCGAGCGCGTCATCGTCGGCGAGATCCGCGAAAAGGAACAGGCGCGCAGCGAGTACGTCGAAGCCGCGGCAAGCGGCAAGCGTGCCGCCCTGGTCGAGTCGGATCGGGCCAACCTGTTTCGCACTGCCGTGTCCAATATCGCCCCCGGCGAGACAATCGAGATCGAGGTGCGCTGGTGGCAGCAGATCGCCTATCGCGACGACCGCTTTGCGCTGACCTTGCCACTGACCTACACCCCGCGCCATGTCGCCAAGGCCGGCGCAGGAGCTGACAAGCAGGCGGCCGCGGCCAACTCCGTCAGCCCGGCGACGACGCACGACGACCTGCACAGCGCCGTCGCCCCGCGCGTCGCCGTCAGCATCGATCTCGATCCGGGCCTGCCGCTGCGCCGCGTCGAGAGTCCCAGCCATGCCTTGAAAGTGACCCGCAGCGGCACGCGCTATGCCATTGCCCTGGCCGATGGCAGCGTCAGTGCCGATCGCGATTTCGTCCTCGAATGGGCCCCCGTGCTGGGCGCGGCACCGGCCTCGGCCGTGCTCACCGAGACGGTTGATGGCGAGACCTATGCGATGGTCATGATGTTGCCGGACAGCCAGCTGGCAAACCCGTTGCCGCGCGAACTGATCCTCGTCATCGACACCTCGGGATCGATGGAAGGCGAGTCGATCAAGCAGGCGCGTGCCGCGCTCGATCTGGCCCTGGTTTCGCTTCGCCCAGGCGATCGCTTCAACGTCATCCAGTTCAACTCGGTGACCGAAGCGCTGTTCCCCGATGCCGTCGCGATGACCCCCGCCGACGTGGCGCTGGCGCGTGAATGGGTGGCTGGCTTGCGTGCCAACGGCGGCACCGAGATGCTTGATGCCCTGCGCACCGCGCTGCGCGGCACGCCCCCTGCAGGCCATGTGCGCCAGGTGGTCTTCGCCACCGATGGCGCGGTCGATGACGCAGCCGGCCTCTATGAACTGATCGATCGCGATCTCGGCCAGTCGCGCCTGTTCCCGATCGGCATCGGCAGCGCACCGAATGCACAGTTCATCGAACGCGCGGCAACCTCGGGGCGCGGCTCGTCCGTGGTCATTCGTGGTGCGGGCGAAGTTGGCGAGCGCATGCGTGAACTGTTCGCCAAGCTGGATCGTCCGGCCCTGCGCGACCTTGCCTTGAGCTGGCCCGGCGTTGCCGACAGCTATCCGCAGCGCCTGCCCGATCTCTATGCCGGTGAGCCGCTGGTGGTCGTCGCCAGGCTGTCGAACCTGCATGGCACGCTCGAAGCACGCGCCGCCAACAAGGCAACGACCTGGAGCAAATCGCTGCCACTGGACCACGCCGCCAGCATGCCCGGCATCGCGCGCTTGTGGGCGCAACGCAAGATCGAGAGTCTCGAACAATCAATCGATCGCGGTGCGAATCCGGAAGATGTGCGTGACCAGGTGCTGCGACTGGCGATCGAACATCACCTGATCAGCGCCTACACCAGCCTGATCGCGGTCGAACAAGCGCCGGCGCGTGACAGTGCCGAGGACCTGGCTTCCCGACGCATCGCCAATGGCCTGCCGGCCGGCTCGCTCGCCTACGCTGCGACCGCGACATCGGCACCGCTGCTGGAACTGGTCGGGCTGATCCTGTTGCTCATGGCCGCGCTGCTCGCCTGGGCCGCACGGCGCCGCGCCACGCCCTTCCTGCCCGTCTGAACCTGGAGCATCGACATGGATTTTTCGCAGCTCACCTGGAATCCACTGCTGTCGCGTCACGCCTGCAGCCCCGACGATGATGCCGGCGACTGGCTCGGCGGTGAGGCCTGGGTCACCCCGCAACCCTTTGCCGTCGAGTGCCTCGCCGCCTTCGAAGCGCCCCGCGCCGAGGATCCCGGCAATGACTGGATTCCGCTTTGAGCAGAACCGGCCGCTGCCGAATGCAGGTGAGACAACGAGGATGCGCGCCATGAAATCCACGACCCTGCGCCGCGTCGCCCTGCTGCTGGCCTTGTGCGCCTGCGCCCCGCTCGGGCACGCCGCCTACATCAATGCCAAGGCCGAACTTGCGCAGATCCTCTTGCAGCGCGCCTGGCAGCAGCGCGGGCAGAGCGGGATCGCGGTGAAACCCTGGCCGTGGGCCGATACCGTACCGGTCGCGCGCCTGCGGGTCGCCCGCCTGGGTGTCGACGAGATCATCCTCAGTGGTGATTCCGGGCGCACGCTGGCTTTCGGGCCGGGCTGGGCGCAATCAAGTGCCTTGCCCGGAGGGCCCGGGTTCAGCGTGGTCAGTGCGCACCGCGACACGCATTTTGCCTTTCTGCGCGATATCCAGGTTGGTGATCGCATCGAAATAGATGGCGGGCAAGGCCCGCGCTCGCTGCGTATCGCCAGCCTGCGCATCGTCGATTCGCGGCACGAGCGCATCGAAACCGCGGCGGATGTCGACGTGTTGCTGCTGGTCACCTGCTATCCGTTTGATGCGCTCGCTGCCGGTGGGCCACTGCGCTATGTGGTGGCCGCAGTGGCCGGGCCGCATTCCTGATCGCGAACGGGGCTGCCGCCCCGTTCGCTGCCCGGCAAGGGGCTTACTCGCCCGCAGGTGCCTTCGATTCCATGCCGCTTTCGCCGTGCCCGTGCTTGTCCATGCGCTGGTGACGATGCTCGCGACGGTCGCGACGATGCTCGCCGCGCTGCTCAAGGCGCCAGGTCATGTAATCCGCATAGGCCTTGTCGCCCAGCGCGCTGCGCAGTTTCTGCCGCGACTCGTCGCGCAGCTTCTCGTGCTCGGCGCGCGTCCTCTCCATCAGCGCGCGCTGTGCGGCGCGGCTCTCATCCTCGATGCGCACGATGGCGTCACGCTGGGCCTGGGTCAGGCCCGGAATCGTCGCGAGCTTTTCCGCGCGGGCTTGCGGATCCGCATCGACGCGTTGCCCCGATCCTGCCCAGGCGGCGCTCGCCAGCAGGGTGACCAGCAAGGAGGCCGCTAGAGTCCTGGCTTTGAATGTGTTCATTGACATTTCCTTCAGTGGGTTGGGATACGCAACGATGCCGGCAAGCCCGGGTGGATGATGCAAGGACATGTTTGCGGGGAGGGTCAGGCAGCGGTGGTGCTGCCAATCGGGTCGGAGTCGTCGCCAGCCGCATCGTCGCGTGATCCAAGCTTGCCCCGCGATTGCGCAGACAACGCAGAGAAATCGTGGATATTCTGCGCAGATTGCGCGGACCCGGCCGGCTCGCGCTATCGTGCCGCATGACATCCCGGCCTGAAGGCCCGCAGCCATTCCCATGAACCTGCGTCTCTGGCAACGCCTTTTCCTTACCTTTGCCGCCCTGGCCAGCATTGCCCTGGCCGGGTTCGTGATCTGGCAACAGCAGGCCTTCCGCAAGGGCTTCCTCGCCTATCTCGACCAGGCTGCGCTGGAGCGCCTGCAGCCGGTCAGCGACCGCCTTGCCGAAGCTTATGACGAGAATGGCAATTGGGACTTTCTGCGCAACGACACGCGCCAGTTCGGCGAGTTGATCCTGCCCGAGCGCCACCGTGCGCAACGCCAGTCGAAGCGGATCGAGCGCCTGCGCGAGGCGCTGCCGCCCGAGGCTGCGGCCGATGTTGCGCAGCGACATCCGCCGCCGGCATGGCGCGAAAACGAGCGCGAGCGTGAGGGGCGCCGACGCGTGCTCGAGGGCAGCTTGTTGTCGCGCTTGCTGCTGGTCGATGCGCAGGGAGCGCCGGTGGTTGGTGATCCGGCGATTGCCCGCGGTTCGGCCAGTGTTCCGATCATGCTCGATGGCGAGCGCATCGGCAGCCTGTTGCTGGCGGCGCTGCCAAGGATACGCAGTGCTGCCGACCTGGCCTTTGCCCGCGAGCAGTTGCGCAATGCGCTGATCGCCGGTGTTGCCATCCTTGGCCTGGCCCTGCTGCTGGCCTTTGCCCTGGCGCGCTGGCTGCTGACGCCGGTGCGCGAACTCGCCGCCGGCACGCGCGCGCTGGCGGCGGGCGACTACACCCGGCGCATGGGCAACCGTCGCCGCGATGAACTCGGTGCGCTGGCAGCGGATTTCAATCACCTGGCGCATACCCTCGAGCAGCATCGCGAAGCGCGCCGCCGCTGGGGTGCGGACATCGCGCATGAGTTGCGCACCCCGCTGAGCATCCTGCGCGGCGAGATCCAGGCCCTGCAGGATGGCGTGCGCACGGCGACGCCGGCGGCACTCAATTCCCTGCACGCCGAATGCGAGCGCATGGGCGGCCTGATCGAGGATCTGTACCAATTGTCGCTGGCCGATGCCGGTGCGCTTGAGTACCACTTTGAACCGCTGGACATGGGTGAAGTGCTCGCCGAGGCCCTGGAAACGCAGTTGCCCAGCCTGGAAGAATCCGGACTGGCCGTGGCAACGGCGATCGCTTCGGTTCCGCCGATCCGTGGCGATGCGCGTCGACTTGGCCAGCTCATCGACAACCTGTTGATGAACACGCGCCGCTACACCGATGCGCCGGGCCGCCTGCGCATCGAGCTCAGTGCAGTGGCCGGCGAAGTCATCCTTGTCCTCGAGGACAGCGCGCCCGGCGTGCCGTCAGATTCGCTGGAGCTGTTGTTCGATCGCCTGTACCGGGTCGATGCCTCGCGCAATCGCGCCGCCGGTGGCACCGGCCTCGGCCTCGCCATCTGCCTCGCCATCGTGACGGCCCACGGCGGCCACATCGCAGCCTCCGCGTCCGCACTTGGCGGCCTGCGCATCGAGGTGCGCCTGCCGGCCATCGGGGCCGGCGCATGAACGCAGCTGCCCATGTGCTGATCATCGAAGACGAGCCGAAGCTGTCGGCCTTGATGCGCGACTATCTGCTCGCTGCCGGTTTCCGCACCAGCATCCTCGACAACGGCAGTCTGGCGCTGGACTGGATCCACCAGCAGCGACCCGATGCGATCCTGCTCGACATCAACCTGCCCGGCGTCGACGGCCTCACCCTGTGTCGGCAGATCCGCGCCTTTTCAGCGGTGCCCATCCTCATGCTGACCGCGCGGGTCGAGGAGATCGACCGCCTGCTCGGCCTCGAACTCGGTGCCGACGATTACATCTGCAAACCGTTCAGCCCGCGCGAGGTCGTCGCGCGGATTCGCGCCGTGCTGCGCCGCAGCCGCCCGCCGGATGCGCCGCTCGAGCCGGCGGTAGTGCTGGACGAGGAGCGCTTCGAGGCACGCGTGCATGGTCATGCGCTGAGCCTGACCCCGGTCGAGTTTCGCCTGCTCGGCAAGCTGAGCAGCCAGCCCGGCCGCGTTTTTTCCCGCGAACAACTGATTGGCGCGCTTTATGCAGATCATCGCGTGGTCAGCGATCGCACGGTAGACAGTCACGTCAAGAACCTCCGGCGCAAGCTGATCGAAGCGGGAATCGACCCGATTTCAGCCGTTTACGGCGTCGGTTACCGGTTCGAGTTGCCGGTCGACGAGGACGAGCGCCCTCGGCGTTGAACGTTTGTGCCGGTGTACAAATCGGCCACTGGCTGTCATAACACTTTCACAGATCGATCCATTACCTGGCTTGGGTCGAGGAAACGAGGGAGATCACATGCTCGACAACACCATCCTGGTCAAGACGGCGGCCGGCCGACTCGAAATCGACGAACGCAAGCTGAAGATCGGGGCGCGCCAGCGCATGGTGCTGATCTCGATCAACGGCGAGCGCACGATTGAAAGCATCCGCACCCAGTTCATCGCCATCAACGACATCAGTGCCCTGCTGGACGAGCTGATGGGGCTCGGCCTGGTCGAGATTGCCGACGCCACGCTTGCCCTGGAGACCGGTGCCGCCGCCGCATTGCCGGATTTCAGCCCGCCCGGCAGCCCGGTTGCCCAGGCGGTTGCCAAGCCTGTCGAAAAGCCCGTCGCCAAGCCGGTCGTGGCAGCGCATGCTGCCAGCAACGATGGTTATGTGCAGGCGCGTGAATACATGAGCCGCGTGCTCAGCGCCAAGGTCGGCCTGCGCGCCTTCCTGTTCACCCAGAAAGTCGACAAGAGCGATTCCGCCGAAGCCCTGCGCGAGCTGCTGCCGGAATTCCGCCGTCTGTTGCGGAAAAGCCTCGATGCCAGCCGCGTTGCGGAATTCAGCGCACATGCGGAAGAACTGCTCGGCTAGAGCCACGCCGAACCTGGGGCATGGCCGCCACGTGATCCGCGTGGCGCCGACAGGTTGGCGGACCTGCACTTTGATTTTGTCGTTTGCCGGGCGATCAATGCGCTGCTCCTGCGTAGGCCTGCCCGACCTTCGCTACCCATAGCTGATAAGCGCTGCCGGCGGCGGCAAGGCTTGTCCTCGCGAATACCCTCGGCCGTGTACATTCGCCCGACGCTGGACGAATGCGGCCGCGGCAGGCACGATTACCTGTTCGATTTTGCTCTCCGGATCTCCGCAAGCGCATGGATGAGTCGCTGTTTCGCCAGTTGCTGTCGCGGAGCACCCATGCGGTGCTCGATCAGCCCACGCTCGCCAAGGGCGCGGATTATCTGCGCCACAGCCGTGTGCGCGAGATCTGGTACGAGAGCGCGGATGATTCCGGCACCCTGTTCGGTGCCGTGCAGGGCCGTGAGCATGAGCCCTACACCGCGGCGATCATGATTGGCCTCAACGGCGGCAAGCCGAAGTTCGACACGCAGTGCACCTGCCCGCTTGAAGGCGAGTGCAAGCACGTCGCCGCAGTCGCCCTGAAAATGCTCGGCGCGCGTGCCTCGGCCTTCGAGCCGGGCAAGCCGATGGCCGTGGCAAGCACCGGTCCGGCGGCCTGGAAGCCCTGGTTCGATGCGCTCAACGCCGACCCCAGGCCATCGTTGCGCAAGCCAGTCGTGGATCCGGCGCTGGTCTTCGGCATCCTCCTGCGCATTGGCGACGGCACCTTGCCCGGCCTGCAGGCGCAGCCGGTCTGGCTCAAGCCGACCAAGCGCGGCGGCCTCGGTTCGCCCCAGCCAGTCGGGCAATTCCAGTTTGGTGCCGATCCCTGGCAGCGCCTGAGCCCGCGCCAGTTCGAGCATGTCGCGCGGCTGCGCATGGCCAGCCCGCATTTCGCTTCGAGTGCCTGGTATCCGCTCAGTGGCGAGCGCGACGAAGCCTTGCTCGAGATCCTCATCCGCGAATATCCGTGTTTTGTGGAAAAACCCTCGCGCGGACGGGTCAGTCTCGGTGACACGCGCACGCTCGACTGGGGCTGGCAGTTGTCCGACGACGGCAACCAGAAGCTGGTTCCACAACTGACCCAAACCGATGCCAACACGCGCCTGCTGCGCATCGCGCAGATCTGGTATTTCGATCCGGCCAAGCCGGCGATCGGACGTGTCCAGGGTGACGCTCAGGTCATCGACGCGGCCTTGCGTGCGCCGGCCCTGCTGCCCGAACACGCCGATTTCGTCGTCGAGCGCTGGCACAAGACGCGTCAGCTTGAAGGCCTGCCGAAGCCGGCCAAGGCTGTTGCGCCGCAGACCCATCAAGTACTGCCAACGCCGGTGCTGACCCTGCGCGCGTTCCCGGTGCTGACCTATGTCAACGGTGCCCCCAATCGCTATCAGGCCGGCTGCGTGCGCCTGAGTTTCGACTACGCCGGCCCGCGCCTGCCGTTCGCGCCGATCAAGCCACGTGAGCGGCGCATGCACGAGGGCCGCCTGCTCGACATCGTGCGAGATCGCTCGGCAGAAATCGCCGCCTGCGAACAGCTTGAGGAACTGGGTCTGATCGACATCGACCTGTTGCCGCGCATGCCGAACCTGCCGCGCGACGTGTTTGCCGACGGAGATTTCGTGCTCGAACCACGGCGCGGTGTGTTGATTGCCGCCGAGCATCTGTTCGCCCTGGCACCGCGCCTGCGCGATCACGGTTTCCGCCTCGAGACCGATTCCGGATTTCCATTCGAGCTGCTTGAAGAACCCGATGACTGGTACGCCGAGGTCGAGGAATCCGGCACGACCTGGTTCGACCTCAGCCTCGGCATCGAGATTGCCGGCGAGCGCGTCGATCTGCTGCCGATCCTGCGTCGCCTGCTTGGTGATCCGAATTTCCCGCTGAGCCCGCGCAAGGGCGAGGATGCGGATGCCTTGTGGCTGGTGCCGATCGACGACCGCCGTCGCGTGCCGCTGCCATTGTCGCGCCTGCGTGAGCTGATGGGACCATTGCTCGAGTGGTTGCAGGACATGCCCGAGCGTGATGCCGAACAAGGCGCGCTGCGCTTGCGCCGCTCGCAAGCCAGCGTGCTCGACGAACTGTCGGCGCGCAGCGCGATGCCCTGGCGCGGCGGCGAAAATCTGCGCCAGCAACTGGCGCGCTTGCTTGAAGCGCGCGAGCCGGCGCTGGAGCCGCCGGGATTCAAGGCAACCTTGCGCGCCTACCAGCGCGATGGCCTGGCCTGGCTGGGCTTTCTCGCCGATGCCGGACTTGGCGGCGTGCTTGCCGACGACATGGGCCTTGGCAAGACCGTGCAGGTGCTCGCCCACCTGCTCGCCGAAAAGCAGCGTGGACATCTCGATCGGCCGGTGCTGATCGTCGCCCCCACCAGCCTGGTCTCGAACTGGCGCGACGAGGCGCAGCGTTTTGCTCCGGACCTGTCCGTGCTGGTCCTGCATGGGCCCGCCCGTGGCGGCCTGCATGAGGCCATTCCGCATCATGACCTCGTCATCACCACGTACCCCTTGCTTGCACGCGATCGCGACGAG
>Ga0209063_1000718_pt1 | contig 19827 bp, 19 predicted proteins | sample KloWWTmeKNB19Kit_FD_187177 | JGI IMG/M metagenome (GOLD analysis project Ga0209063, IMG submission 187177) | Active sludge microbial communities from Klosterneuburg, Austria, studying microevolution and ecology of nitrifiers - Klosterneuburg... | ecosystem: Engineered > WWTP > Aerobic digester >... | reverse complement strand
CCTACGTCGCGCTCGTCCTCGGGCAGGCCCCGATCGCCCGCGCCGCGGACGACGCGGACGCCGCCGAGTCAGCGGTCGGCGGGCTGCGCGAACAGCTTGCCGCGCTCGTGGTGGCGGCCGCCGACCTGCCCGATGACGCGCTGCCCGCAACCCACGGGTGGGTCGCCTACCTCGAGGACCGCGCCCTGCAGTGGTCGGCCCTGCCCGAGGCCGCGCGCGAGGCAGAGCACCCGGCCCTGGTCGAGCACTGCACCCGCGCCCTCACCCTGCTGACGCTCGCCGAAGCACCGGAGTTGGGTGCTCAGGTGGCTGCCCCAGCGACCACCTGAGCACCCAACTCGGGAGGATCCATACCTCCTGGGGTATCCTCTGCGCATGCTCGACGCCCTCCGCCTGTGGACCCGACGACGCTGGGTGGCGGCTGCCGCGGCATCCGTCGTGACCGCCCTCGTCGTCGCGCTGCCCACGGCCATGATCCCCACGCCGGTCTTCGGCCGCGAGATCCCGACGACCTGGTGGGCCTGGCCGGTGCTCGCTGTGACCTCGGTGCTCAGCGGACTGCTGTTCGCGACCTACGTGCGCGAGCCCGGCGACCCGGCATCCGGCGAGGCGTCGATCAACCGCGGAGGGGCCGCGGGGGGCCTGCTCGCGTTCTTCGCCGTCGGCTGCCCGGTGTGCAACAAGCTCGCACTCATCGCGCTGGGCTACACCGGCGCGCTGCAGTGGTTCGCGCCGGTGCAGCCGTTCCTCGGGGCAGCCGCCATCGGCCTGCTGCTGTGGGCCCTACGCGCCCGGCTGCAGGGACAGCTCGCCTGCGCCGCCGCGCCCCCACCCAACCGGACACCCGAGGACACTCGCCTCCCGGTCTGACGGACGGCGCGGACCCGGACCCACGGACATGCAAAGGGGCAGCGCGAGCGGACTCCGCGCCACCGTCCGTACTCAGCACGGGCCCGCCATTGGGCATTGCCTGTCCGCAGGCCCGCGCTCAGCCGATGGGCGCGTGGACGTCGAGCAGCTCCAGCATCCGCGCCTCGGGTTCGACCCCGCGCGGCAGCACCTCGGCGTGGAGCCGTTGGATGAAGAAGCGCCGACGCCGATAGACCTTGACCTTCCACGGCCGCCCCTCCGCCGCCAGCTCGACCAAGACCGTGGCCACGATCGACACGACCAGGTCGATGACGAGGCCCATGAGCATGCTCAGCGGGTTCAGGTGAGTGCCGGTGCCACCGGCCGCCGACACCGCGCCGGGCCGCATCGCCACCCCACGAGGCGCTGCCAACACCTCGATGGTCCGGCCGTCCGGGCCCGGACGCGCGATCCGGCGATGCTGCTCGTCTGGAACCTCGACCTCGACCTCGGCTTCGGGCGAAGGGTCTCCACCGCTTACTTCAGGAACACCCGAGGATGCCGTCGTCACTGGTTCGCTCTCAGGTGACCGTCGGCGAGAAGATCGGCCACGGCATCCGGCTCGGCATCGGCGAGCACGACCTCGACCGTCATGAGCTTCGTGCCCCACCAGCCCTCGCGGCACCACTGCCACTGCGCGACCGCCTCGAGGATCGGGCCCTCGTCGAGCATGACGCGCAGCACCTGGTCGGTGGGCAGTGTCGCGAAGATCCGCCCGCGCGCCCCGGTGCGAAAGCTCGGGAACCCGTGGTGGTCGCGTTCGATGACGTCGGGCAGGCCGAGGGCGAGCGCCCGCACGTCCTCCGGTGTCATGCGGGGCCGTCCGTCACGGGAGCCACCGTCACCGGCACGCCGTTGAGCACCGCGTTGCCCGACACCGACTCGACGACCGACGGGTCGGTGAGGTCGTTCATCGACGCCCCCGGCACCTCGACGGCATTCCGCAGGCGCACCCCGTCGCGCGCGTGCCCGTAGCCGTGCGGCAACGACACGACGCCCGGCATGAGGTCGTCGGTGGCCTCGACCTCGACGCGCACCTCACCGACCGCTGATCGAACCGTCACGACGTCACCGCCTCGGATGCCGCGCGCCGCCAGGTCGTCCGGGTGCGCCATGAGTGCGTGGCGGGCTCGGCCACGGGTGAGCCGGGTGCTGTTGTGCAGCCAGGAGTTGTTGTCGCGCTGGTGGCGGCGGCCGATGAGCAGCAGCTCACCGTCGGCGAGGGTCGGCCCTGCCGACAATGCCGTCAGCAGGGTGGGCAGCGCCTCGGCCACCACCGTCGGCAGGAGGTCGATCCGCTTCTCGGGCGTGAACAGCCGCTCGGGCAGGCGGGGCTTGAGGGGCCCGTGGTCGGCACCGGCGACGGTCTTCTCGAGCTTGGCCACCGACAGCCGCGCCCCGGACGACCGCAACAGCGCGTCCAGCTGGCGCCGCGGGCTCAGCCGCAGTCGGGCCTCGGTCTCCAGGGTCGCGCGCGACCACCGTGCCTTCAGCCCGCCACCGCGCGCCCGCAGCAGGGCGGTGCCGAGGTCGCGGGCGATCTCCCAGTCGTGCTTGGCGCCGGGGGCTGGGGTGAACAACGCCGGCGACCACCGCGCGGTGTCCCGCACCGCGAGGATGTGGAAGACGATGTCGTAGTGGTCGCGCTCGAGCGGGCTCGTCGGCGGCAGGATGACGTCGGCGTGGCGGGTGGTCTCGTTGACGTAGAAGTCGATCGCCACCATGGCGTCGAGCCCGGCGAGCGCCTCGTCGAGTCGGTGCCCTGCCGGCGTCGAGGACACCGGGTTGCCCGCGATCGTCAGCAGGGCCCGCACCTGGCCCTCACCGGGTGTCGTCATCTCCTCGGCCATGGCCGACACCGGGAACTCGCCGCCAAACCCGGGCAGTCCGCGCACGCGGGTGCGCTTGGTGCCGAAGCCCCCTGGCGAGAGCACCCCCCGCCCGATGAGGTCGACGGCCGGGGTCGTGAACATCGTGCCGCCGGGCCGGTCGAGGTTGCCCGTGAGGATGTTGATCGCCTGCACCGCCCACTGGCACACCACCCCGTGGGCCTGCGTCGACACCCCCATCCGCCCGTGGACGGCAGCCGACGGCGCGGCCGCGAGGTCCCGCGCGAGGCGGCGCACGGCATCCGCCGACATGCCGGACACCCGTTCGGCCAGTTCCGGGGTGAACCCGGCCACCGCATCGCGCACCCGGTCCATGCCGTGCACGTACTCGGCCGGGGCTGCGAGGTCGCCCTCCAGCAGTTCACGCACGATGGCGAGCAGCACCGCGGCATCGGAGCCCGGGCGGACGAAGTGGTGCTCGTCGGCGATCTTTGCAGTCTCGGTGCGGCGCGGGTCGAGCACGACGAGTCGCCCTGAGCGAGCGGCGAGCTCGCGGCGGCGCTGAGGGAAGTCGGGGACGGTCCACAGCGACCCGTTCGAGGCCGTGGGGTTGTGGCCGACGAGCACGAGCAGCGCGGTGCGGTCGATGTCGGGCACGGGCAGCAGGTACTGGTGGCCGTACAGCGCCCACGACGCGACGTGGTGGGGCAGCTGGTCGACGGAGGTGGCGGAGAACCGGTTTCGCGTGCGCAGCAGCCGCACGAGCGTGGGGTGGTGGGTCAGGGCGCCGAGGCTGTGGACGTTCGGGTTGCCGAGGTAAACCGCCAGCGCGTCGTCCCCGTGCTCGGCCTGCACCGCGCTGAGCCGCTGGGCGGCGTAGGTGATCGCCTCGTCCCACGACACCTCCTTCCACTCCCCCTGGGCGGTGCGCACCACCGGGGCACGCAGGCGGTCGGGATCGTCGTGGATGTCCTGGAGCGCAAAGGCCTTGGGGCAGATGTGCCCCCGCGAGAGCGGATCCTCCTCGTGCCCGCGCATCGAGACGATCGCGTCGGAGTCGTCGAGCTGCACCTCGAGCCCGCACATCGCCTCGCAGAGGGTGCAGGTGATGTGCCGGACGTCGCGGTCAGCCGGTGACGTCTTCGGCTGTGAGGTCATCGGCGGCGAGGGTCGAACGCCGGGACGGCCCGCTTCATGGCGGCCTCGCGGGCGATGGTCGTGTTCTTCGTCGCGAGGAGCTTGGCCTGTTCGATCCGCTCGCGCGCGAACGTGCGGCGGTCGGAGGAGGACCACGTGCGGCCGAAGAGGCGCTTGGTGGCGGCCACGGCATCCGGACTGCGGGTCGCGACCTGCTCGATGAAGGCGGTCGCCGCGGCGACCGGGTCCGCGTGCACTTCGCTGGCGAGCCCGAGGTCGACGGCGCGCTCACCGCTCACGACCTCGCCGGTCATCGTGAGCCGTTTGGCGACGTCCATGCGCACCTGCTGGGACAACGCCTGGATGCCGCTCATGTCCGGAACCAACCCCCACTTGGCCTCCAGCACGGACCACTGCGCGTCGGCGGTGGTCATCCGCAGGTCTGCGGCCAGGGCGATCTGGAGGCCGCCGCCGTAGCAGTGACCGTGCACGGCCGCCACGACCGGGACCGGCACCCGCCGCCACGCCCAGCAGGCCTCCTGGAACAGGTTGGTCCCACGCAGCGGGTTCGGCACGAAGGATCGGGCAACCCGCGGCGGGTTCTTCAGCACCGTCGCGAAGTCGAGCCCGGCGCAGAACGAGTCGCCCTCGCCGGCGATGACCACCCCCCGCAGGGTGCGGTTCGCGCTGAGTTCACGGGCCGTGGCGACGAGGTCCTCGAGGGTGTCCAGCGTCAGCGCGTTGAGCTTGTCGGGGCGGTTGAGCCGGACCTGGGCGACGCCGCCCTCGACCCGGCACGTGAGGGTGCTCGGCATACGGCCACCCTACGGACCACCACCAGATGCCGTGACGGTTGCGTGTGTCGCATCACCATGCGTCGTCCTGACGATCCGGGTCACCTCAGCCGAAGGTCTTGATCGGGGACATCCCGATCGCGGACCTCCGTTCGCGGCTGAGGGAGGTCGTAGGGGTGCTGTCAGGTTTCCTTTCCGCCCGCAAGGAATCCCTTGCTCGGTGCAGGTTCCTCTGACAGCACCCCTCACTCCCCTCTCACAGGAAATCAGCGAGCAGCGCCGCCCCGGTTGCCTCAGGAGACCTGCGCCACCGAGGAGGACGCGTCACGACCGGCCGGGCCACCGGGCCGGATCGACACCCGCCCGGGGTGGTCGCGCCGGTGGATCAGCAGCGAGATGCCGAGGATGGCCAGGCCCAGCACGGCCAGGCCCACCCCGACGACCGAGGGCGCCCGGTAGCCGTAGCCGGCCGCGATGACGAGCCCACCGAGCCAGGCGCCGAGGGCGTTCGCGAGGTTCAGCGCCGCGTGGTTGCTGGCCGCGGCCAGGGTCTGCGCCGACCCCGCGACCTGCATGAGGCGCAGCTGCAGGTTGATGACGAGGACCGACGCGAGCACCGCGGTGAGGGCGAGGACGACCAGGGCCGGCACGGCATACGACGCAACCGCCGCGAACACCCCCAGCGCCACGCCCATCCCGACCAGACCGATGACGATCGAGCGGATGACCGACCAGTCCCCCATGCGACCGGCGACGATGTTGCCGATGAACCCCGAGACGCCGAAGACGAGCAGGAAGAGCGGCACGGCGGATGCCGGCAGGCCCGTCACGTCGGTGACCGTCGGGGCGATGTAGGAGTACATCGCGAACATGCCGCCGAAGCCGACCGCTCCGACCCCGAGGGTGAGCCACACCTGGAGGCTGGTCAGGGCGCTCAGTTCGCTGCGGACGGTGCGGGTGGGGTCGGCGGGAAGGTGCGGCACGGCATACGCGATGAGAGCGACGGTCGCGACGCCGATCACCGCGACCAACACGTACGCGGTGCGCCACCCGTAGGCCTGGCCGAGCCACGTGGCGCCCGGCACGCCGAGGACGTTCGCGATGGGGATGCCGAGCATGACCCGCCCGACGGCGCGGCCGGCCTGGCCGCGCTGGGCGAGGTCGACGGCGACGAGTGCGGCGACCCCGAAGAAGGCACCGTGCGGCAGGCCCGCGAGCAGCCGGGCCCCGACGAGCAGCCCGTAGTCAGGGGCGATGGCCGAGAGCAGGTTGCCGATGGTGAAGGCCACCATCAGCCCGATGAGCAGCGCTTTGCGCGGCCAGGTGGCGCCGAGCACGGCAAGCAGCGGCGCACCGATGACGACGCCCGCGGCGTACGCGGAGATCGTGTGCCCGGCCGTGGGGATATCGACCCCGACGCCGTCGGCGATCTCGGGCAGCAGGCCCATCGTCACGAACTCGGTGGTGCCGATGGCGACGCCACCGAGGATCAGCGCGATGGTGGCCAGGGTGGCGTGGCGGGGTTGGGGCACTGCACGTGCAGCGCCCGCGAACGCTGCGGCATTCCCGAAAGCGGCCCCCACTTACGATGGCGGCATGCGTGCAGCCATGGTGACCAGCCTCGACGGACCGGCCGCGGTGGAGGTGCTCGACCTGCCGGACCCCACCGACACCTCGAAGGTGGTCATCGAGGTCGCGGCGGCGGGGGTCTGCTTCCCGGACGTACTGCTGACCCGCGGCCAGTACCAGATCACACCCGACCTGCCGTTCGTGCCGGGCTCCGAGGTGGCCGGGCGGGTGCGGTCGGCACCGGTCGGCAGCGAGTTCACCGAGGGCGATCGGGTGGCCGCGTTCCCGTTCCTCGGGGGCTTCGCCTCGGTCGTGGCCGCTGACCCCGCCATGGTCTTCCCGCTGCCCGACTCGGTGACCTTCGAGGCCGCGGCGGCGCTACCGATGAACTACCTCACCTGCCACTTCGCGCTGCGCGAGCGGGGGCAGCTCGCCGCCGGGGAGACGGTGCTGGTGCACGGCGCCGCTGGCGGAATCGGCACGGCGGCCGTGCAGCTCGCCGCGGCGTGGGGCGCCCGCGTCATCGCGGTGGTCTCCTCGGACGACAAGGCCGACGTGGCTCGGGCCGCCGGCGCGCACGATGTCGTCCTCGCTGACGGTTTCAGGGATGCCGTCGCTGACCTCACGAGCCGGCGCGGCGTCGACCTCGTGGTCGACCCCGTGGGCGGCGACCGCTTCACCGACTCGTTGCGCTCGCTGTCCCCGGGCGGGCGGCTGCTCGTCATCGGCTTCACGGCAGGGTCGATCCCCGAGGTCAAGGTCAACCGACTGCTGCTGGGCAACCTCTCCGTCGTCGGTGTCGGGTGGGGTGCATGGTGGACCGGTCGCGGTGGGCCCGGACCCGCCTACCTGCGCCGCCAGTGGGACGACCTGCTGCCGCTCCTCGAGTCCGGCGCCATCGACCCCGTGATCGGCGAGGTCCGCGAGCTCGATGACGTCGTCGCGGCCCTCACCGCCGTCGACGAGCGCCGGGCGATCGGGAAGATCCTCCTCACCCCCTGACCCCCTGACCCCCTGACTTTCGCCGTGAGTGCGGAAGTGGTCGCCAGGGCCACCACTTCCGCACTCACGACGAAGCGCAGCGGCATCAGCGGGCCGAAGCATCACGCTCCCTTAGGACTGACTTGAGGCAGGCGGGCGCCTCAGCAGGACACAGTGGAGACCAGCCGCGATGTGCGCGGTCCGTCGCGGCTGTCATGTTGTGCAGCCCGTGCGACGTCCCTGACCGGAGGTACACGTGTTCGACACCATCGGCGGCATCCCGCTGCACCCGCTCATCGTCCACGCGGTCGTGGTTCTCGTGCCGCTGGCCGCACTGCTTGTGCTCCTCGCGGCCCTATCGCCGCGAATCCGCGCGTGGGCAGGCATCCTCACGCCGATCACGGCCACGATCGCGCTGATCATGGTGCCGTTCGCCACCCAGAGCGGAGAGGCCCTGGAGAAGCGGGTCGCCGAGAGCGCAGCCGTCGAGGAGCACGCCGAACTCGGCGACAGCCTCGTCTTCTTCGTCCTGTTCCTGGCCCTTGCCGCCTGGGCACTGTGGTTCGTCGACCGACGAAGCCGCGCCACGGCACCCGACGGCGCTTCTGGTGGTGGAGCCGCGGGCGGGCGCCCACCCGCGATGCTCGCGGTCATGGTCCTGTGTGTCATCGCGGTGCTCGCGACGACGGTGCAGGTGGTGCGCATCGGGCACAGCGGCGCGTCCTCGGTGTGGGACGGCGTCGGCCAGCAGGTCGTGAGCAGCGGCGGGGACGGCGACTGACCCCCGACGACGTCCGGCAGGTTGGCTGCCCCAGCCACCAAGCTGCCGGACGTTGCGCGAAAGGCGTGGCACGGCATCCGGCCCCCTAGGCTGCCAACCATGGACTTCCGCAACATCTACGCCCAGGGGTTCGCCCGCGTCGCCTCGTGCACCGTGCCCGTGGCGCTGGCCGATGCGGCCACCAACGCCGAGCGGATCATCCAACAGGTCAAGGCCTGCCACGACGACGGCGTCGCGGTGGCCCTGTTCCCCGAACTCAGCCTGTCGGGGTACGCCATCGACGACCTCCTCCTGCAGGACGTCCTGCTGGAGGCCGTGGACGAGGCCGTCGTGACCATCGCCGAGGCGACCGCCAAGTTGCTGCCGCTGGTCGTCGTCGGGGCCCCGGTGCGCCACGGCAACCGGCTGTACAACTGCGGAATCGTCCTCCACCGCGGCGAGATCCTCGGGGTCTCCCCCAAGTCGTTCCTGCCGAACTACCGCGAGTTCTACGAGAAGCGGCACTTCGCCTCGGGCGCCGGTCACCAGGGCGAGTTCCTCGTGCGGCCGCACTGGCCCGGCGCCGACGCCGACGGCGAGATCCCCTTCGGCCCCGACCTGCTGTTCACCGCCGACGACCACCCCGACCTCGCCGTGCACGTCGAGATCTGCGAGGACATGTGGGTGCCGGTGCCACCGAGCCACGAAGCCGCCCTGGCCGGCGCGACCGTGCTGCTCAACCTCTCGGCCTCCCCCATCACGGTGGGACGCGCCGAGGACCGACACCTGCTGGCGCGTTCGGCGAGCGCCCGCTGCCTCGCCGCCTACCTCTACGCCGCCGCGAGCGACGGGGAGTCGACCACCGACCTGTCGTGGGACGGCATGACGATGGTCTACGAGATGGGCGATCTGCTCGGGGAGTCCGACCGGTTCCCCGACGGCCCCCGTCGCACGGTCGTCGACGTCGACCTCGACCGGCTGCGCCAGGAGCGCATCCGCCAGGGCAGCTTCCACGACAACGCCGAGGCGTACGCGGCCGACCAGGGCGGGTTCCGCGTCGTGCCCTTCACGCTGCGTCCGCCTAGCGGCGACCTGGGGTTGCGCCGCGCCGTCGACCGCTTCCCCTTCGTGCCCGACGACGAAGCCCGCCTGGCCCAGGACTGTTACGAGGCCTACAACATCCAGGTCTCCGGGCTCGAGCAGCGGATGCGCGCCATCGGCGGCGGCGACCCGGCCCGGATGCCCAAGATCGTCATCGGCGTCTCGGGCGGGCTCGACTCCACCCACGCGCTGATCGTCGCGGCCAAGGCGTGCGACCGGCTCGGCCTGCCGCGCACCCACATCATCGGCTTCACGATGCCGGGCTTCGCGACGAGCGCTGGCACGAAGAGCAACGCCATCCACCTCATGGAGTCGCTCGAGATCACGTGGGAGGAGCTCGACATCCGCCCCGCGGCGACCCAGATGCTCGAGGACCTCGGCCACCCGTTCGGCCGCGGCGAGGAGGTCTACGACGTCACCTTCGAGAACGTCCAGGCCGGGCTGCGCACCGACTACCTCTTCCGGGCGGCCAACCAGCGCGGCGGCATCGTGCTGGGCACCGGCGACCTGTCGGAGCTGGCGCTCGGCTGGTGCACGTACGGCGTCGGCGACCAGATGTCGCACTACGGGGTCAACGCCGGTGTGCCGAAGACGCTGATGCAGCACCTCATCCGCTGGGTCGTGTCGTCGCAGCAGTTCGAGGGGCCGGTCAACGGCACGCTCCTCGCGATCCTCGACCAGGAGATCAGCCCCGAGCTCGTCCCGGCGAAGGAGGGCGAGCGCATCCAGTCCACCGAGGACTCGGTCGGCCCCTACGCCCTTCAGGACTTCACGCTCTTCCACGTGCTGCGCCGCGGCTACCGCCCGAGCAAGATCGCCTTCCTCGCTGAGCACGCCTGGTCGGATGCCGGGAGCGGGCTGTGGCCGTCGGGGTACCCGGAAGGCGCGCGGCCGGCATACGACCTCGCGACGATCCGCCGCTGGATGAGGACCTTCCACTGGCGCTTCTTCGCCAACCAGTTCAAGCGATCGGCGATCCCGAACGGGCCGAAGGTCGTCTCGGGCGGTTCGCTGTCCCCGCGCGGGGACTGGCGGATGCCGTCGGACGCCGGGTCGGGTCCTTGGCTGGCCGAGCTCGAGGCGAACGTCCCGGAGGCCTAGCTGGCCTCGCCCGCGGTGAGTTCTTCGCGCAGGCGGGGCTCGGTGCGGCGCTCGGGGTGGATGCCGCGCTTGTCGGCGTAGAACTCGCGCACGAAGTCCATGTCGGCGACGACGTCATTCGTGGGCTTGAAGGTCGGGCCGAAACCTGAGGTCTTGCTCGGCCCGTCGACGAACGCGAGCGAGATCGGCAGCCCGGTGGAGCGGGCGATCCGCCAGAACCCCGACTTCCAGTACTCACCCTTGCTGCGGGTGCCCTCGGCGGCGAGGATCAGCAGGAACGGCTCGCCGGTGCGGGCCTGCGCCACGAGCTGGCGGATGACTGCTCCGGGGCTGGAGCGGTCGAGCGGGATGCCGCCGAGCCGGGGCAGCAGCCACCCGAGAGGGCCGCGGAAGATCTCCTGCTTGATGAGCACCCGGGGGGAGACGCCACCGCGCCACATGATGAGCAGCATCATGATGAAGTCCCAGTTGGAGGTGTGCGGGGCACCGACGAGGATGCCGGTTCGCGGCACCTCCCCGACGGCGGCCCAGCCGGCGATGCGCAGCACGAAGGCCGCGAATCGAGCGCGCAGCGTGGTCATCTCAGCTCCTGGTGCCAGCACAACGTCCGGCAGGTTGGCGGTTCGGGGCACCAGTCTGCCGGACGCAAGGCGACCGGTTTCGGGCGACCGACGTCAGGCGAGGGGCGAGCGTCGCCCGGCAACGGCATCCAAGGCATTGCCATCGAGGCGGAAGCGGGTCCACTCGTCCTGCGCGACCGCGCCGATCGACTCGTAGAACCCGATGCTCGGGGTGTTCCAGTCGAGCACCCACCACTCGAGGCGGTGGTAGCCACGCTCGACGCAGATGTCGGCCAGCGTGCGCAGCAGCTCCTGCCCCAGCCCTGAGCCGCGCTGCGCCGGTGTGACGTAGAGGTCTTCGAGCCAGATGCCGTGGGTGCCGGTCCACGTCGAGAACGACAGAAACCAGATGGCGCACCCGACGACCTCACCGTCGACCTCGGCGACGTGGGCGAACGCTGCCGGCTCGTGGCCGTCGGGGAACAGCGCCTGCTCCAGCTGCTCGAGCGTCGCGTCGACCTCGTGCAGGGCCTTCTCGTACTCGGCGAGCTCGCGCACGAGTTGAAGGATCACGGGCACGTCAGCGACGACAGCGGGGCGGACGCGGGAGGAGGCGGGCGGCATGGGGGTCAATCTACGGACCTGCTCGAGTTGATGTTCCCTCACGACATGCAGGGTGCGCGATATGCCGCGCTCCCTGCATGTCACCGACCCTCGCTCTGGGATGCCGGGTCGGTTCATCACGGCCGCAAACCCACCGGCTGATCGTCAGGTCATCACGCCGATCAGGTTCGGCGTGCTGCGGCGATGGCTGCTCCGTAGTGCTCGAGCGACTCCGCCATGTCCTTGACCCGCCGGTTGCGCCCCTCGACGCCGTAGACCTGCTCCGCCAGGAAGGTGCCGTCGATGAGGATCACCCCGAAACCCGCCAAGCGATCCGCGACAGCACGAGCCACGTCCGGACCCTCGGCCTCGAAGGCGATCTCGACCAGTTCGTGCATCCGCACGCGGGCCTCGGTGCGAACCCGGTCGAGGATCACCGCCACGTCAGGGTCGCGGTTGGTGATGAGCAGCAGCAGGAAGAGCCGCAGGAACTCCTGGTGCTCATCGAGCAGCACGGCGACCTCGCGCAGCGACCGTCGCAGCCGGGCACCGGCGTTGCCGCGGGTTCCCTTGATGGTGATGGCGTCGAAGAAGCGACGGGCGCCGCGTTCCATGACGGCGGCGGCGATGGCTGCCTTCGAGTCGAACTGCCAGTAGATCGAGCTCTTCTGGATCCCCGACTCCTTGATGATCGCCGAGATGCTCGCCCCCTCGTAGCCGTGCATCGACATCACCCGGGATGCCGCGTCGAGGATGTACCTGTACTCCCGGGCCCGCGCCGTCACGGTCAACGACTGGTCGCTGCGCATCCTCCAGGAGCTCGGGGTCGCCGAGCGCGTCAAGGAGGACATGGACATCGCCCGCTCGGTGACCTGGAAGACGCACGACGACCACCTCGTGCTGCGCCTCGTGCCGTCCCAAGACGTCCTCGGCCACCCGCCGGCGATGATGATCTACCAGCCCGAGATGGAAGCCGTCATCCGGGAGAACGCCGCCGGGTACGACTCGCTCGACGTGCGTTTCGGGCACTGCTTCACCGGCCTGACCCAGGACGCCGACGGGGTGACGCTCATGGCGACGGATGCCGACGGCATCCCCTACGCACTTCGGGTGCGCCACGTCGTCGGTGCCGACGGAGGCAGCAGCCGGGTACGGGAGAACGTCGGCCTGACGATGGTCGGCGCCACCCGCCCACGACGGTGGATGGTCATCGACGGGGAGGTGCTGCAGCCCTGGCCGGACTGCGACGAGCTCGTCTTCTGGTCCGACCCCGTCCGCCCCGTCGTCGACATCCCGCTGGCCAAGGGCAACCACCGCTGGGAGATCCCCCTCGGCGCGGGCGAGGTGGACGAGGACTACGCCACCGAGGACCACGTCTGGGAGCGGTTGTCGCAGCTCGGCATCAGCCGCCGAGACGCCCGCATCAAGGGGTGGGCGTTCTACAGCCACCACGTGCGGCACGTCGACGCCTGGCGCAGGGGTCGGGTCGTCCTCATCGGTGACGCGGCCCACCTGATGCCACCGTGGGCCGGTCAGGGGATGCAGTCCGGCATCCGTGACGCCCACAACGTCGCGTGGAAGCTGGCCGCCATCTGCCAGGGCCGCGCCGACGAGGCCCTGCTCGACACCGTCGAGTCCGAGCGCCGGCCGCACGTGCAGATGCTCAACGACCATGCGCAGCGGCTCGGCCAGCTCGTCGAGGCCGACAACCCCCTGCTCGTCCGGGTGCGCAACGCCCTCGGGCCCGTGCTGATGCACATGCCCGGCGCGAACCGGATCCTCCTGCCGCGCAGCAGCACCATCCGCTTCCAGCGGGGATGGGTGACCGGGACCCCGGGACGGCGCAACGCACTGGGCCGGATGATCCCGCAGCCGACCGTCTTCGACCGACAGGGCCGCGAGCACCGCTTCGACGACCTCGTCGGGTCCGGCTTCGTCGTGATCGGTGCGGATGCCGACCTCCGCGACTCGATGACCGCTCACCAGGTCGCGGCGTGGGCGGCGCTCGGAGCCCGGTTCGTCACCGTCCGGCGGTCGTTCTCCACCGCCGACGATCCCGACGTCGTCATCGACACCACCGGGTCGCTCACCGACTGGATGAAGCGGTTCCACGCCCGGGTCCTCGTCGTGCGGCCCGACCGCTTCGTCGCCGCCACCGACGCCACCGGGCTCGACGTCCCGGCCCCCCGCGGCAACCTCGACCGCACCACCTCGGCGACGTCGCACGCTCCCGCCCCCTCTCCCACACCCATCCGCGCCTGAACCGCGAAGGACCGCTCATGACCCAGTTGCGCACCACCGACGTCGACCTCGGGCGGTGGATGCTGCGCACCCACCAGGTCGGGGACCCCGCCGACCCGACCATCCTCTGGCTGCACGGGTCCGGCCCCGGCGTCAGCGCCCTGTCGAACTGGGAAGGCGTCCTCGGGCGGCTTCCCGGCTTCCACCACGTGGCCCCCGACCTGCTCGGCTTCGGCGAGTCGAGCCACCCCGACCTGCCCCTCGGGGTGGCGCACTCGGCCGAGGAGCGCGCCAATGCGCTCCTCCAGCTGCTCGACGTGCTTGGCGTCGAGCGCGCTCACCTCGTCGGCAACTCCATGGGCGGCATGATCTCCCTGTTGTTGCTCATCGCCCAGCCGTACCGCTTCGACCGCGCCATCCTGATGGGAAGTGGTGGCGCTCCCATGACCCCCACCCCCGACCTGTTCGCGATGGTGAAGTACTACGACGACCCCTCGCCGGAGGCGATGCTCAGCCTGATCAGGGCGTTCATGGTCGACACCAGCCGCTACGGCGACGCGATCGAGCAGATCGCCGCCGACCGCGCCCGGTACGCCGCCCGGGCCGACATCCGCCGCTCCCACGAACGCACCTTCTCACCCCAGGGGCCACCGCTGGTCTTCACCCCCGAGCAGCTTGCCGGCATCGACCACCAGGTGCTGCTGCTGCACGGCCGCGAGGACCGCATCATCCCCGTGGCCGCCTCGCACCACCTTGCGCAGCACCTGCCCAACGCCCAGCTGCACGTGCTCCCGAACACCGGGCATTGGGTGCAGATCGAGCAGGCCGACCGGTTCGTCGCCCTCGCGGAGCTGTTCCTCGGAGAGGCCACCTCGGCGGCGCGTGCCGAGCAGGACCCCGCAGCATGATCGACGTCTTCGGCTCCGTCCAGCTCGGCTACCTCGTCGTGGAGTCCAACCGCCTGTCCGACTGGCGACGCTTCGGAGCCGACGCCATCGGGCTGCACGTCGACACGCTGACCAGCGACGTCACCCGCTTCCGGATCGACGACCACACCTGCCGCTTCCTGCTGCAGCGCGGCCCGGCCGAGGACGTCACGGCCTTCGGCTGGCAGGTCACCAGCCACGAGGTCTTCGACGAGATCCTCTCCCGCGTGACCGCGCGCGGCCTCCCGGTGCGTGAGGGCACCCCGGAGGAGTGCGCCCTGCGCGGCGTCGAACGCCTCTGGCGCTTCGCCGCACCCAAGGGCGGTGTCACCGAGATCTTCACCACGCCCACCCTCACCCCGGAACCGCTGCGGATGACGGCATCCGGCTTCGTCACCGGTGACAGCGGCATGGGGCACGTCGCCATCACCAGCAAGGACGTGCTCGGGGTGCACAGCTACTACGCGACGCTGTTCGACGCGCGACTGTCCGACTTCATCCTCGAGCGGATCGGCCCGATGAAGCTGCGCATCCGGTTCCTGCGAGTCAACCAGCGGCACCACTCCGTGGCCATCGCGAACGTCCGGCAGGTGTCGGCCGACCCCATCCGAACCCGGATCCAGCACGCCAACATCCAGGTCGCGACCCTGGACGACATGGTCGCCTCCTTCGAGCGCGTCACTGCCGAGGGGTTCCGGATGATGTGGTCGATCGGCCAGCACACCAACGACCGCGAGCTGTCGTACTACTGCCGCACCCCGTCCGGCTTCGAGCTGGAGGTCGGCTGGAACCCCGTGCTGGTGACTCCCGAGCTGGAGTCCACCTGGGAGCCGACCACCTACCCCGGCATCTCGACCTGGGGCCACACCCCGGTCGGCGAGGACGTCGTCCACAAGCTGACCATGTTCCGCCACGCCGTCACCTCCCTGACCCACGCCGAGGCCACGGTGCCCCAGGCCCGGCATCCCGAAGCACTGCCCGTGTCCGTCCACTAGTCGCGGCCGCACGCCGACGGTGACGTTGGATGCCGTCCGGCGGCGTCCTCGTCGTCGGCGACGTCGGGGGGCGGGACTACGTTGAGTTCATGGAGATCACGATCGTCGAGGGCGACATCACCGCCCAGGACGTCGACGCAGTCGTCAACGCCGCCAATCGCGCAATGCGCGGTGGTGGCGGCGTGGATGGAGCCATCCACCGTGCCGGTGGGCCAGCCGTCCTGGAGGACTGCCGCAGACGGTTCCCGGCAGGGCTCGCTACGGGCGATGCCGGTTGGACGACGGCAGGCTTGATGCCGGCGCGGTGGGTCATCCATGTGGTCGGTCCGAACTACAACCGCGGCGAGCGCGACCGCACTCTGCTGACCTCCTGCTACCAGCGGGCGCTCGCGGTGGCCGACGAGCTCGGTGCACGGACGATCGCCTTCCCCCTGGTCAGCGCCGGCAGCTATGGCTGGCCGAAGTCCGACGCGATCGACGCAGCCCTGGAGGTCTTTCGATCAGCGCAGACCCAGGTGGCCGAGGCGCGGATGGTGGCGTTCGACCGTGCGTCGTATGCCGCGATTGAGGACGCACTTCGGCGGGGATGACCCCGCCAGGTGGATCGTCGCTGCGCGGCGCTGGTCAGTGGGGTCGGGCGGCGGTGCGCAGCACCGCGGTCAGCGCCGCGAGGTCCCCGGCCGCGGCGTGAGCCGCACCGACGTCGAGGCGGGCTCCGGCCGCGATCGCCGGCCCGGCCACCCGCACCGCGCGGGCGATGCCCGGGCCGTGGGTGACACCGCAGGCTGCCACGAGCCGGTCACCGACCACGGAGAGCACGAGGAGGCCGCCCGGCACGTCGAGCACCTCCTCGCGCGCGCCTGCCGGGGCGACACCCATTGACTGCACGGTCGCGTCGTACTGGTCGGACCACCACCACGGCACGTCGGTGAAGGCATCGTCCTGGCCGAGCACCGTGTGGGCGGCCACCTCACCCTGGCGTCCGGCCGCCGTGAACGACTCGAGCCGGATGCCGTGTGCCTCACCCGGGTGCCGCGTGCGCACCGCATCACCCGCGGCGAACACGTGGGGATGTGACGTGCGTCCCGTGGGGTCGATGAGGATGCCGTCGTCGACCGCCAGCCCAGCGGCCCGCGCCAGCCCATCACGCGGGACGATGCCGATGCCGGCCACCACCGCGTCGGCCGGCACGACGGTTCCGTCGGCCAGCCGGACACCGGTGACGGCACCGTCCGGCGAGCGCAGCACGGCATCCGGCGCCACACCCGTGCGCACGACCACCCCGTGTGCCTCGTGAAGGGCGCACAGCCACCCGGCCACCGCCGCGGGGACGCCTCGCGCGAGCACCCGGTCTGCGGCCTCGAGGACCACGACGTCCACCCCGCGGGTCGCTGCGGCGGCCGCCACCTCGAGCCCGATGACGCCTCCGCCGACGATGACCAGGCGGCTCGCGTGGTCCAGCGCCTGGGAGAGCGCCGCGGCGTCCGTGGTGTCACGGAGGTAGTGCACGCCCTCGCCGTCAGCCCCCGGCAGGGCGAGACGCCGGGGCTGCGCCCCCGTCGCGAGGATCACCGACTCGAAGGGGACCACGTCACCGGATGCCGTGACGAGCCGCCTCGCGTCGGGGTCCAGGCTGGCGACCGTCGTGTTGGTGCGCACCTCGATGCGCTCGCGCCACGGATCCCCCGCGGGCCACACCTCGGGCACCGTCGCGCCCGGGAGCAGCAGCACGTCCTTGGACAGCACCGTGCGGTCGTACGGGGACCGGTCCTCTGCGGTGAGAAGAATGACGTGCCGCCCTGCGGCCGCGAGGGCGCGCGCCGCGGCACCGGCCGCGGGACCGCCGCCCACGACGACGGCATCCGGTCGGTGGGAGCTCATCGGATGCTGCTGCGCCGGCTCATGCGCCCTTGGTCGCCGTGCACAGGAACACACCGAACTCGCGGTCGCCCTTGAGGATCGTCGTGGCGTCAACGAAGGCGACGTCGGCGAATCCTGCGTGTGCCAGCTGCTCAGCGAGGCGGTCCCTGTCGAATCCATGATGGCCGTCGAAGTCGACCTTCTCGGCGTGGAAGGCGCCCTCGGGATCCTCGTCAAGGTCCGCGATGGCCACATGACCACCGGTCACCAAGAGGCCCGCCAGGGACCGCAGCAGCGCATCGAGGTCCTGCACGTGGTGCAGCGCCATCGAGCTCCAGGCCACGTCATAGGTGCCATCAAGAGAGTCCGTCGTGAGGTCTGCCCGCACAGCGCGAAGTCGGTCACCGAGCCCAGCCGCATCGATCCGCTCCTGTGCCACCTGCACCATTCCTGCGGAGGGATCGGTCACGACAACGGAACCCACCCTGTCGGAGAGCAGGATGCTGAGGCGACCGGTGCCACCGCCGATGTCCAGCGCACGCATCCCGGGGTTGAGGCTGACCGCGCGTGCGATGGCCTGTGCCACGGCGACCTGCCGCTCCTCGTGGCCGGGGGCGTCGTCCCATGTGGCGGCCTCGTCATCGAACCGCTTGTGTTCGTGCATGCAGTCGACCCTAGTCCCGACGCCACCGGCCGAGAATCATGCACTGAGCCGGGAGGAGAACCTGGCCTGTTTGGGCTATGGACGCTCGCGCCACCTCCTCACTAGCGTGTGCCTCGCTGGCGTGGCCGTGAAGGCCGCGTCCAAAGGTCAAGGAGGACTCGTGTTCGGTCGATTCCTGCTCACCACTTTGATGATGGTCGCGTCGGCAACAATTGCCGCACCGGTCGCGAGCGCCGGGCCAGCGGTGAACAAGTGTCCAGCTGCAGGTGGCGTCAAAGTGCTTGCGGCTGAGAGCCCCGCAACCATCGCGGTGGAGCAATAGTCAAGACCTGTGGATCGGCGTGTCACGCGACTTGTTGATCGCCTCCTGATTCGGGGTTGGTGTCTTCGGGTCGTTCGATGAGGATCCCTCGCTCGAAGGCGGCTCCGGCCCGCACGAGCGCGACGAGGTGGGGGGCGTTGACGGCCCGCCACCGGGCTTGGGCGGACTCGATGAGCTTGAACGCCATCGCGATCCCCGCAGCGCGCGAGCCGGGTCCTTTGGTGACTCGCTGACGCAGCCGCACGGTCGCGAAGGTCGACTCGATCGGGTTCGTCGTGCGCAGGTGGACCCAGTGCTCGGCGGGGTAGTTGTAGAACTCCAGGAGCACGTCGAGGTCGTCGGTGATCTTCGCGACCGCCTTGGGCCACTTGGCCCCGTACTGGGACGCGAACACCGTGGCCGCCTTCTGCGCGTGCTCGCGATCTTCGGCGTTCCAGATCTCAGCCAGGGCGGCCTTCGCGCCGGGCTGCGCGGACTTGGGCAGCGCGTTGAGGACGTTGGCGATCTTGTGGAACCAGCACCGTTGCTCACGGGTGCCGGGAAAGACCTGCCGCAGCGCGGCCCAGAACCCCAGCGCCCCGTCCCCGACGGCGAGCACCGGTTCCCTCATCCCGCGCCGCTGGCACGAGCGCAGCAGGTCAGCCCACGACTCGGTGGACTCGCGGTGCCCGTCGTCCAGGGCGATGAGCTCCTTGGTGCCGTCAGCGCGCACGCCGATCATGACCAGCAGACACACCTTGTCCTGCTCGAGGCGGACCTTGAGGTGGATCCCGTCGACCCACACGTACACGTAGTCGACCTCCGCCAGAGACCGCGTGTTGAACGCCTTCGCTTCGTCCTGCCAGGCCTTGGTCAACCTCGTGATCGACGTCGGCGACAACCCGTGGCCGGTGCCCAGGAACTGCGTCAACGCCGGCGCGAAATCCATGCTGGACAGCCCGTGCAGGTACAGCAGCGGCAACACCTCCGCCACCTGCGGGGACTTCCTGGCCCACGCCGGCAGGATCGCCGAGGAGAACCGGACCCGCTCACCAGTGACCTCATCGACCCGCTTGTCGTTGACCCGCGGCGCCCGCACCGGCACCGCCCCAGCAGCGGTGGTCACCTCCCGCGGCTCGTGGAACCCGTTACGCACCACCAACCGCCGACCCGCCTCGTCAACCTCGTGCGCGTGGGCCTGAATGTACGCGGCAACCTCGGCCTGCAACGCCACCGCGAGCAGCTGCCGGGCACCATCACGCACGATCTCATCGAGCAACGACCCACCACACACGGCGCTGTTCTCGTGTGTCTCGTTCTCCTCGTGGACTACCTTGAGCATGGACGTACCTTCCCGAACCAGCGCGCCAACGCCGGTCCTGATCAGAGCAACTGGACTTCAGATCTTCCTCGGGAAGGTGCGTCCGTTCACGTCACCGGGCCGAGGGCCATCCACAGGTTCTGATCATTGCTCGAGACACGACGGCATCAAACAC
>Ga0209063_1000716_pt1 | contig 19871 bp, 17 predicted proteins | sample KloWWTmeKNB19Kit_FD_187177 | JGI IMG/M metagenome (GOLD analysis project Ga0209063, IMG submission 187177) | Active sludge microbial communities from Klosterneuburg, Austria, studying microevolution and ecology of nitrifiers - Klosterneuburg... | ecosystem: Engineered > WWTP > Aerobic digester >... | reverse complement strand
TGAACCGATGCTGATAAAGACGTTCGTGGTAAACTTGACCTTTTTCATCGGTCTTTTCATTTTCAAACCACTGTTTGTTGTAATAAAGATATTTGTACGAAATGCCCGGAGAAATATAATCGCGCCATTTTGTTTTATCGTCTTCCGGTTTTTTAAAGATCTTGTAGTAGACCCTTGCTGCAAAGCCATGTTCATAGAAAACCTGTGTATTAACCCAATCCTTTGCAAACTCCTGAAGTCCGTCATTGACATAGATCAAACCGGCATTGAATTCAATTGCCCGCCGAACGGAGAAACGATGCTCGTAACTTAAGCTAATTTCGTTAGTAGCGCAGCGCGTCACATTGATTGAAATGGCATTTTTTCGATATACAGGAGCTTCTTGAGCACTGGCTAAGCTTGAAATTAAGCCAAAAACGAATAAAATGATGCTGAAGCGCTGTGTAAACATTCGGGTAAGATACGGTAAACAAGTAGTACTTCGGAAGTGGAAGTGAGGTTGCAAATCTTCAAAAAAAATATGACATATGAAAGGTGATAACATCATTGATTGGCAACGTTTTTAGCTAAGTTATCTTAACAAATCAGCATAAAAAAGCCGGTACAATGACCGGCTTTTTTATGCTGATTATCTTATCAGGAAACGATCAATCGGCGAACGTGGTGCTTATTGCCAGTATATAGGTCGATCATATAAATACCTTTTGGCAGTGTTGGCAGTTTAACTTCATGCAAACCACCATCCATTTCTTCATTAAGTACATTTGAAATAGTTTGTCCTAAAATATTTTTGACTTCCAGACTTACCGATTGCTTACCTGACAACTTGAATTGAACAGTGCTTGATTCAGTTGTCGGATTCGGATAAAGAGCGAAACCTAATTGGATCTCATCCATTTCATCAACATTCACAAGTGTTCCTGTGATGTTAATGCTGTCAATGAAAGTGTTGTTACCTCTATCACTGGTGTTAGAGAATTTGAAACGAACGTTTGGAATTAGTTTAAATGGATTCAGGCTGATTGTTTCTTCTCTCCACTGTGAAGCATTCGGTGTAAAGTTGGTTGAAGAAAATGAAGTTGTTGTTGCAAGTTGTGCTCCGCTTTTGTTGTAACGCATCATCCAGTTTGCACCGCAATTTAAACTTCCGGAGAATGTAAGCCTGTCGTCGCTGTTGGAATTTCTTTGTGCATTGGCAACATAGAAGGTCATTACAATTGGTGCGGAGATATTCGAAAAATCCATAGTCGGCATGATCCATTCATCAAGTTGTCCCGCTGTATTTGTATAATTGTTGATTCGAATAGAAGCAGATCCTGAAACAGCAGCATTTGTTACTCGCGTCCATGTTGTCCCATTGTCTTCGTTGATGATCAAACCTGAAGTGCCGGGAAAAGATAACGGGTCTTCAAAACTTTCAATGTATGGAATGGCTGATGTACTTGGACCGGCAACATTGATGATAGATGTTTGTGTGATCGAATCACTTCCTGTTGCATTGCTGACAACTAATGTTGCAGAGTAGGTGCCTGCAGTTGGATATGTCACAACAGGTGCAGAGTCAGTTGAAGTAGAAGGTACACCACCGGGAAAAGACCAGTTCCAATTTGAGACTGTAGAATTCCAGCTTAAGTCATGAAACGAAACAGTGCCATTCTCGCAAACCAATTTTCTGCTGATGCCGAAATCTGCAATAGGAGCACAAACTTGTGGTCCTTGTGTTACACCTGTCGCAAGTAAATTCCCGGGAGACCAGAGATTATTTCTTCCTGAAACAGAACTATTCAAAGTGGCGCGCATTCTTGTTTTTTGTCCTTCAGTGAACATGACATCACAATATGAATATTCCATATAATTCTGAACGTTCTCAACGATCGGTGGATTACAAACTGCAGCAGATAAATAGCAACTTGTCCAGCCTTTTGTTTCTGGAGTATCGCTTACATTATCATCACCGCAAGCAACTCCCGGTGAATTAGTGCTTCCCCAAACGTGAGCAAGGTTCATGGAGTGTCCGATCTCATGAGTAAGGACGCGGCTTCTTGTTTCATTACCTGCCCCGATACTTCCGATGTAAGTAAACAAACACAATACTCCATCAATTGAGCTTGGGGCTCCCGGATAATATGCATAAGCTGCGGCGCCGGTGTTTTCAAGAGAGTGAGCTACCCAGACGTTAAAATATTTATCGTTAGGCCAAGGATTTAATTTTGAATTATCATCTGCGCTATAAGTTAGCATGGTTTGTATGCGGTCAATACCATTGGTGCAATTTCCATTTGGGTCAATGCTAGGTAAACGAAATTCAATCTCACAATCAGCAGCACGTCCTTGAAAAGCCGGAACAATATTGATCGTGTCAGCATTCAATCTGCGGAAATCACGATTAAGAATTCGTACTTGATCCAAAACTTGAGCATCAGATATATTTTCACCGCCATAATTATGGAGGATGTGGAATACAATTGGAATCACATAAACAACACTATTGTTTCTTCTTTCAACAGTTGCATATTGTTGAATGAAATTTTCAAGTTCATGACGTTGACGAAGCATATCGGGATTTTTAGCTGTCGCTTCATTGTCCATTTCAGTTGTAAAGCATTGTTTTTCCTGAGCAGTGGTAACAGTAGCAATAATTGTCGCAAAAGTTAATGCGAGTAGAATTCTTTTCATGATAATTTTTGATAGGGAAAGAAGGGCTGAAATTTCCTTCGGGTTACGAATTTAAGAAAATTATTGAACACAGAAATGGATATGTGAATACGTGTAAAAAGCCCACTTTTTGACAGGTTTTCAGTCATATTTTAAGGGCGCGCACTATCAATAGATCCACAGTTGGTCATGATGTATTTGACTATGGTTAAGAATAGAATAGCAACCATACATATTTAACCCCGGGGGCGGCAATTTGAAATTTCATCGTCCCAATATAGGTTAATCAGTAAATAGCATTAGTAAAGAAAATGGCTGACGCCATGCGGACAGGCCCCAAGTTTTCCCCTTCCGCATGACTATCCGCCTGAGGCAGACAGCAGTAATAAATACACAAATGACTTTATTTCAAATGACATTCGTTACCGCATAAATGCAGGTTCTTTTATGAAACAATCAAACGTCGAACGTGATGTTTGTTGCCGGTATAAAGATCGATCATGTAAATTCCTTTTGGAAGTGAAGGTAGTTTGATCTCGTGTAATCCTCCGTCTAATTCACCGTTGATAATATTAGAGATCGTTTGTCCTAAAATATTTTTCACTTCAAGACTTACAGATTGTTTTTTTGATAATTTGAATTGAACAGTACTTCCTTCAGTAGTTGGATTTGGATAGAGTGCAAAACCCAACTGGATCTCATCGATCTCATCCACACTCACAATCATACCAGTAATGTTGATGTTGTCGATATAAGTATTATTTCCTCTGTCGCTGATATTAGAGAATTTAAAACGAATATTCGGAAGAAGTTTGAACGGATTCAAGGAAAGAGATTCCTGTCTCCACTGTGTTGCATTCGGAGTAAAGTTTGTCACTACTAACGAAGTTGCAGTAGAAAGTGATGTGCCGCTTTTGTTATAACGAGGGATCCAATTTGCACCGCAGTTCAAACTTCCTGAGAATGTAAGTCTGTCGTTACTTGTAGAATCTCTCTGTGCATTTGCAACATCGAATGTCATCACAACCGGAGAAGTAATATTAGAAAAATCTAATGTCGGCATCACCCAGTCATCTATCTGGCCACTTACATTTGTGTAATTATTAATTCTGATAGATGCAGAACCGGCAGACGCTGCATTTGTAACACGGGCCCATGTTGTACCATTGTCTTCATTAAGAATAAATCCTGTTGCGCCCGGAAAGGAAGCGGTATCTTCAAAACTTTCGACAAAAGGGACACTTGTTTGTTGTGACCCTGTGATATAAACAAGAGAAGAACGTGTTATAGAATCAGCTCCTGTTGCTGTGCTTACTGTTAATGATGCTGAATAGTTTCCGGCAACAGGGTAGTTTACAACCGGTGCAGAATCGGTCGATGTAGAAGGAACGCCACCGGGAAACGACCAGACACGATTAGCAACTGTTGCATTCCAGCTTAGATCATAAAAAGTGATATCGCCACCTTCGCAAGCCAGTCTTTTGTTTACATTGAAGTCAGCGATCGGAGTACAGACTTGTGGACCTTGAGTGACACCAGTTGCAAGTAAGTTAGCGGGTGTCCATAAATTATTTCTCCCGGAGACAGAACTGTTCAATGTTGCACGCATCCTGGTTTTTTGTCCTTCCGTAAACATGTATTCACAGAATGAATATTCCATATAGTTCTGTACATTCTCAACGATAGGAGGATTGCAAAGGGATCCAGTAGGTACACAACTTGACCATCCTTTTGTTTCAGGTGTATCGCTTACGTTATCATCGCCACAAGCAACACCCGGAGAATTAGTACTTCCCCATACGTGAGCTAAATTAAGATAATGGCCGATCTCATGAGTGAGTGTACGACTTCTTCCTTCGCTGCTTGTGCCAATACTTCCTAAATAGCTGTGGAGATTCATGATTCCGTCAACAGCATTATTCCCACCGGGATAATGTGCATACGCAGCAGCACCTGTATTTTCAAGAGAGTTAGCTACCCATACATTCAGGTATTTATTATTTGGCCAGCCATTAATTTTTGATTGGTTGTTTGCACTGTACGTTAGCATGGTCTGTACCCGATCAATACCATTGGTGCAATTGCCATTCGGATCAATGCTAGGCAGACGGAATTCAACTTCGATATCTGCTGCCATTCCCTGAAATGCAGGTACGATGTTAACCGTGTCAGCATTTGTTCTGCGAAAATCACGATTCAGGATTCGAACTTGATCTAATACCTGTGCATCAGAAATATTTTCTTCGCCGTAATTATGAAGGATGTGGAATACGATTGGAATGACATAGACAACGGAATTGTTTCTTCTTTCAGCCTTACCGTATTGCTGAATGAAAGTTTCCAGGTTTTGTCGTTGGCGAAGCATGTCAGGATTATTCAATGTCGCCTCATTGTCCATTTCAGTTGTATAGCAATGTTTTTCCTGAGCATTAGTAACACTGGCAATAGTTGTCGCAAGAATAAATGCGAGTAGAATTTTTTTCATTTAATTATTTGTTGATGCTTATAGGGAAACAATCTAAATTACTAAATTGTTCAATAAGGTAATTTGAAATAGTTAAGCGTAAAAAAAGCCCGCAGTGTAGCGGGCTTTTTTTACGCAAGTTTTATTCTATTAAGAAACGATCAAACGACGAACATGGTGTTTGTTACCGGTATAAAGATCGATCATATAAATTCCTTTTGAAAGGGCAGGAAGTTTGATCTCATGCATTCCGCCATCCAATTCTGCGTTTAGAACATTTGAAATCGTTTGTCCTAAAATGTTTTTCACTTCCAAACTTACAGATTGTTTTTTTGACAATTTGAATTGTACTGTACTTGATTCTGTAGTTGGATTCGGATAAAGAGCGAATCCCAATTGGATCTCATCCATTTCGTCAACGTTCACGATTGTTCCTGTGATATTGATGCTGTCGATGAATGTATTGTTTCCTCTGTCGCTCGTATTAGTGAATTTGAAACGAATGTTTGGAAGTAACTTGAATGGATTCAATGTTACCGTTTCCATTCTCCATTGACTTGCATTTGGAGTGAAGTTCGTTGAAACTACACCTGTAGTAGTTTTCAGAGTTGCACCGCTTTTGTTGTAACGTGGCACCCAGTTAGCTCCGCAATTGTAGCTTCCTGAGAATGAAAGTTCATCATTACTTGTAGTGTTTCTTTGAGCATTGGCAACATAGAAAGTCATTACTACCGGCGAAGTGATATTTGAAAAATCCAAAGTAGGCATTACCCACTCATCGATCTGTCCTCTTGTATTTGTGTAGTTATTGATCTTGATCGAGGCTACTCCTGAGACAGCTGCATTTGTTACACGTGACCATGTTGTACCGTTGTCATAGTTAAGTACAAATCCTGTAGAACCCGGGAATGAAGAAGTGTCTTCAAAGCTTTCGATAAATGGAACAGTTTCTTGTTGTGGTCCTGAAACGTAAATTAGGTCAGTACGAGTAATGGAGTCAGATCCGGTTGAATTGCTTACAACCAATGTAGCTTCATAAACACCCGGATTTGGGTAGTTAACAACCGGTGCAGAGTCAGACGATGTTGAAGGAACACCACCAGGGAATGACCAGCTTCTTGTAGTTACTTGAGCATTCCAGCTAAGGTCATAGAATGTAACATCACCACCTTGACAAACCAAACGATTGTTTACGTTGAAGTCTGCATTAGGAGTACATATCTGTGGACCTTGTGTAACTCCTGTTGCAAGAAGGTTAGTAGAAGTCCATAAATTATTTCTTTGTGAAACAGAACTGTTCAAAGTAATGCGCATTCTTGCTACTTGCCCTGCTGTGAACATGACATCACAATATGAATAGTCCATATAATTTTGAACGTTTTCAATTACCGGAGGATTACAAACAGAACCGGTAAGTACGCAAGAAGTCCAGCCCATTGTTATTGGAGTATCGCTTACTTGATCATCACCGCAAGAAACACCTGGTTGATTTGTGCTGCCCCATGGATGTTGAAGATTCAGGCAGTGACCAATTTCATGTGTCAATGTACGGCTTGAATTTTCATCGCTCGTACCAATACTTCCAATGTAATTGTGGCGACTAAGAATGCCATCAACAGCCGGTGAAGGAACAGAACCCGGTAAATATGCATATGCTGCAGCGCCAGTATTTTCTAGTGAGTTAGCTACCCAAATATTTAGGTATTTGTCTCTCGGCCAAGGATTAAGTTTTGACTGATCGTTTGCGCTGTATGTAAGCAAAGTTGGGATACGATCGATACCGTTTGTACAATTACCATTCGGATCGATACTTGGCAAACGGAATTCAATTTCAGCATCAGCAGCCAAACCAACGAAAGCGGGAACAAGATCAATTGTATCTGCATTCAATCTACGATAGTCACGGTTTAGGATTCTTACTTCATCATGAATTTGTGCATCTGAAATATTTTCAGCGCCGTAATTATGCAGAATGTGAAATACAATCGGAATGACATAAACAACGGCGTTGTTTCTTCTTTCAACAGTAGCATATTGCTGAATAAAGTTTTCAAGTTCTTGAGTCTGACGAACCAGATCAGGATTGTTACTAAGCGCCTGGTTATTCATTTCCGAAGAATAACAACGATGCTCTTGAGCACTTGATACTGTAGCAATAGATGCAGCAAGAACAAATGCGAGTAGAATTTTTTTCATGAGTATTTTGGTAGAGATTTTTGCTTTTTTGCCTTTTTTGACGAAAGACAAATTTAAAAAAAAATATTGAATTTTTATAGTTAACAGAGTGTTAGGACGCCCTTTCTGGTCAGATATTACTTTCTGCTGACAAAGGGGGAAGGGGCTTCATTATGGCGTTTTTTTGGCGTTTTTTTGAGAATGGAGAATAGTAATTTGGAATTTGAGAAAAGTTGTTTGGAAAAACACTTTTCAAATTGCATACTTCATTACCTAAAAGTTTCCTCCTGAATGACGTTGCGTCAGATCTTAAATTTCGACGAGGGGAGAGAGGATTGAATGCCATCGGCATTCAATCCTCTCTCCCCTCGTCGATTAAAAAAAATCGATTGTGTCATTCAGGAGGAAACTTTTAGGTCATAAAGTCGAAATGATGATTTGTTTTTTACAATCTATTTATTAATTGATAATTTGTAATAAATAATTTAATGCAGATTTAAGTACACCTTTTCTCACTTCCGTCACTCAAGACAATCTAAATACCATCCTAGGGGGACCTGTCCGGTTTCGAAGAGATAAAAGTTGTTCAAAGAACACTTTTCAGATTTCATTCTTCATAACCTAAAAGTTTCCTCCTGAATGACGTTGCGTCAGGCTTTAAATATCGACGAGGGGAGATAGGATTGAATGCCATCGGCATTCAATCCTATCTCCCCTCGTCGATTAAAAAAAATCGATCATGTCATTCAGGAGGAAACTTTTAGGTAATAAAGTCGAACCGAGATTTTCTTTTTTCTTTTTTCTTTTTTCTTTTTTCTTTTTTCTTTTTTCACTATTCACTATTCACTATTCACTATTCACTATTCACTATTCACTATTCACTATTCACTATTCACTATTCACTACCCAATCGCCTGCCTCAAATCTTCAATCAAATCACTTTCATCTTCAATCCCTACGCTCAAGCGGAGAAGTGAATCAAGTACACCTGATTTTTCACGAAGCTCTTTCGGAATTGATGCGTGAGTCATCGATGCGGGGTGACCGATCAATGATTCAACACCACCCAGTGATTCAGCAAGAGAGAATACTTTTGTTGCAGCAGCCATTCTGAACGCTTCTTCCATTGAATTGCCTTTGAGTGTGAATGATATCATTCCACCGAAATCACGCATCTGACTTTTTGCAATGGCATGACTAGGATGATCAGTGAATCCCGGCCAGTGGACTGCATCAACTTTCGGATGAGAGCGGAGGTAATTCGCTACCGCTTTTCCATTCGAACAATGTCTGTCCATACGTACATGCAATGTTTTTACTCCACGCAATGCAAGGAAACTGTCTTGCGGTCCCGGCGTTGCGCCGCATGAATTGGCAATGAAAGCAAGCTCTTCCTGAATTTTATCGTCATTCGTACATGTTGCGCCCATAACAACATCAGAGTGTCCATTGATGTATTTTGTAACAGAGTGCAATACGATACTCGCTCCAAGATCAAGTGGATTCTGCAAGTATGGAGAAGCAAATGTATTGTCAACAACAAGGATCAAATTGTTTTTCTTAGCGATCTCTGCACATGCTTTGATATCAATGATACGCATCAAAGGATTCGTAGGTGTCTCTACCCAGATCATTTTTGTTTTTGCATTGATGTGTTTCGAAATATCGCTTGCATTGTTCATGTTCACGAAATGAAACTTGATGCCGAAATGCTCGAATACTTTTGTAAACATGCGGTATGAACCTCCATACAGATCGTCTGTTGCAATTACTTCATCGCCCGGGCGACAAAGTTTGATGATAGCATCTTCAGCACCTTGTCCGCTGGAAAAACACAAGCCGTGTTTCGCATTCTCCAATGATGCAATACATTTTTCCAAAGCTACTCTCGTCGGGTTTTTCCCGCGAGCGTAAGCGTATCCTTTATGTTTCCCCGGACTCTCCTGCACATAAGTAGATGTCTGGTAAATAGGAGTCATGATTGCTCCCGTTGATGGATCAGGTTCTTGTCCGGCGTGGATAGCGCGGGTTCCGAATTTATACATGGTTGGTTATTTTTTGGTGAGTAGTAATTGGTGAGTGGTAAGTAGCAATGTGTCTAAGATTGCAATTGGTTTTCTTTGTTCGACTTTATGATTTTTATTTTTGACTTATTGAATATTCTTTGGACTCCTTGTGTACCGAAAACTATCGGGATTATACTCTTTGTGTTTTATTGAATTGAAACAAGTAATCTGTGTTTGACTTTCGCGTGCTACTCACCACTCACTACTTACTACTCACTTCATTTATAAAAGTTCATTTCCTCCAAGAACTCCCAAACTTTCTCAGGTACCATGTATTGAACATTCTTCTTCGCCTTGATCGCATCACGAATAAAACTTGAAGATAACTCCATCAGTGGTGCAGGTACCAGTTTCACTTTCGGATGATTCATCAATTCACTTTGCGACGCATCTTTCCTGGGATAAACATAAAGTTCCGTTTGTTCCAGGATCTGTTCGTAGTTTTTCCATTTGTGAAAGGTGTCGATGTTGTCGCTTCCTAAGATGAGAGCAAATTTATGTTCAGGGAATTTCTCAAACAAATATGCAAGCGTATTGATCGTATAACTCGGTTTTGGTAATTTGAATTCTATGTCTGACGCTTTTAATTTTCTGTTATCACCGATTGCGATCTTCACCATACTCAGCCTGTGATAATCCTGTAGCAAAGTATGTTTCAGCTTCAGCGGATTATGCGGCGAAACCACAAACCACACCTGATCCAGATCCGTAAACTCCGACATATATCCGGCAATGACCATGTGGCCGTTGTGGATGGGGTTGAAGGAGCCAAAGAATAAACCGATTTTCATTTAGTGGTGAGTAGTATGTTTGTTTTATTTGAGTACTCGATCTTTGATTTTTTTAACACTAAGAACACAAAAGTTCACGGAAATTTGCGCTAGTAATAGAATCTCAGAATACTATGAAGAAAATTCCGTGAACTTTTGTGTTCCTTGTGTTCTTAGTGTTTTTTAATGCAGTTCAAATAAACCCATTCGCCAACCGATGCGCTTCTTCCAACGCCTGTTCCAACGAGTCATTAACGATTATATGATCAAACCTATCCGCATACGTCAACTCATGCTCCGCTTTTAGAATCCTTGCCTTGAATGACTCCGGCGTTTCGGAATTTCTTGCATGCAATCGTTGATGCAGATCTTCAATCGAGGGTGGACGAACAAACACAGCAAGCAATTGCTCACCGAAGATGCTTTTTATTTTCAGTCCACCTTCAACATCCACATCAAAGACAGGAATTTTTCCGTTGGCCCAGATCGATTCGATCTCGGATTTTAGTGTGCCGTAGTATCCGTTGACATATACTTCTTCCCATTCAACAAATTCATCGTTGGCAATGCGCTTTTTGAAATCGTCGACAGAAATGAAATGATAATCTTTGCCGTCTGTTTCATTTGCTCTTTTTTGGCGTGTTGTAGCAGAGACAGAAAACTTCAATCGGGAATCAGAATCCAGCAGATGATGAACAATGGTAGTTTTACCACTGCCCGACGGTCCGCAGAATAGAAGTAATTTATTATCCTTCCCCATTACAGCACATTCAGAATTTGTTCTTTTATTTTTTCCAGCTCATCTTTGATGATAACGACAGCTTTTTGCATGTCGGCATCATTTGCTTTTGAACCGATGGTATTTATTTCACGTCCTATTTCCTGAGCGATGAAAGAAAGTTTTTTTCCTGCTGAAGGATCTTCGTTCATCGTTTTTACGAAATAATCGCAATGACTTTTCAGTCGTACTTTCTCTTCGGAGATATCGTATTTCTCTATGTAAAAGATCAGTTCCTGTTCGAAACGATTTCTGTCGATGTTATTGAGTTGAATGAATTCTTCCAGATTCGATTGCAAGCGTTTGCGTACCGTTTCAATTCTTCCGCCTTCAAATTTTTCTATTTCTATAATTCCGTCGAGAATATTTTTCAGTCGTTGTTCAACGTCTTTTTGCAGAGCAGCACCTTCATTGGCGCGAAATTTCTGGAAAGCATCCAATGCAAGTTTCATTGCTGTAGCAACAGCTTTCCATTCAGCTTCAGAAAGTACAGACTTATCATTCATCATCACATCAGGCAATGGAAGAATGATCTGCAGAAAATTCGGAGTAGAGATTCCCAGTTCAGCATCGAGCATTTTCAGTTCTTCGAAATATGCTTTAGCGAGTGGGCGATTGATCGTCGTTTTTTTCGCAGCCTCTTGTGTTTCTATTGAAAAGGCGACATCACATTTCCCGCGTTCAATCGATCGGGAAAGTTCTGTACGGAGTTCCATTTCCTTTTCTTTATAAGCAGAAGGAAGGCGGAGGTTCAGGTCCATGAATTTACTGTTGACAGACTTGATCTCAACGGTTATTGTTTTGTTTTCAAAATCGATAGCAGAAGTACCGAATCCTGTCATTGAACGGATCATGGATCATGGGTTTAAAAAAGTGCTGCAAAATTACTCTAAGTATTCGCTTTGACAAATGTAGGTTTTGTGACCAGGTAGACGCCGGTAAAGATCATGAGGCAGGAGATGAGGTGGACCCATCTCAGTGGTTCGTGATGGATGGCCAGACTGATTCCCGTTGCGAAAATCGGTTGCAAATAAATGTAATAACTCATCACCGCCGGACTTAATTCTTTCAGGCTGAGAGTGTTGAGCAGATATGCCAGAAACGTTGTAAAGAAGATCACGAAGATGAGTGCTCCCCAATGGACGAGGCCGAAAGCCTGCCATGCGACCATACCTACATCATTGAATCCGAATGGAATAACGATGATTGTTCCGAAAAAGAATACCCAGGTAAGCACCAGCCACATATTGTATTTTTTCATCATTGGTTTCACCATGACGATGAATACAGCGTAAGATGCGGCATTAATAAAGATGAACAAATCGCCTGTAAACGAACCGGTTCCGGTAGTTTTGTTGGAAAAGATGAGGGTTCCTGCACCAAGAATACCCAGGAAAATTCCTGTGATCCGCAAAAGAGTTATTCTTTCCCCGATCAAAATCCCCGCGAAGAGCATGACCATAACCGGATTGGAAGTCATAATAAGAGCAGCGTTGATGTTGCTCGTGAGCGAAAGACCCTGAAAGAAGAGTAGTTGATTGATAGCGACACCAAACAATCCAAGTAAAAAGAACCGAAAATAATCGCGTCGTTCGATTTTCTCACCCGACTTTGTAAATTGATACATAAAGAAGAAGAGCAGCGTAGCAAAAACGACACGAAGAAGAATGAAAGCATTTGGCCGTATCATTCCCGGCATGATCAACTTTGCAATACTAAAATTCGCACCGTAAATTAAATTCGCTGTAAAAGCAGCAAGATGTGCTTTTTTCTTATTCATTCATTCCGTGGTCTTTTGTGATCTCGTGATCTTGTGTTTTATTTTCTCTGTGTTTCTCCCTTTTTTTCTCCTCTTTCTCTGTGTTTAATTTTTACTCGGCATCACGCACGCAACGCCTGCTTCCCCGCCGCCACATTCGTCTTACTATTCCCCACGAAGATCTTATCTCCCAGAATCATCACCGGTCGTTTCAAAAAAGTATACTCTTCTAATATATACTTCCTATAATCCTTCTCCTTCAATTCCATTTCATGCAATCCCATTTTCCGGTACTTCAAAGCGATGCGACTAAACAGCGCTTCATACGTTCCCGCAAGTTTCGCCATTTCATCAATTTGAGCCGGCGTAATTTTTTCTGTTTTAATATCCTGCAAAACTACATCTTTCCCCGGATTCCAATCTTTAATGATCCGTTGACAAGTGCTGCAAGAGCTGAGGTGATAAATTTTTTTCATGGTGTAAATTTTTTATGATTCAAGTGGGAAAATCGTTTGGCTAAAGTACTTGTTTGGATGATGGGAAAAAATAAAAAATGGTGAATTTTGTGTTATTAATTTGAGGGAGGGTTCTTAATGTGGTGGCTTTTATATTGGAAATAGTTTTGTGGGGAGGGATTTAATTTGGTATGTTTATCGTGTTGGAGTATGAAAGAATTCAGTGTTGGGTTTCAGAGGCAAGTGGTTATTGATGGAAACCAACTTAGAATTGTGACATGTTTTTGAATAGTTTTTAATTTGTAAGATAAATCAGAGTAAATATCATGAAAGGCCCAGAATTTTTAAAGTACATAAATCCGGTTTTAACAACTCTCCAATCAAATGGTGGAGCAGGAAATGCTTCAAACGTAATTGAACAAATTATTGAAAACCAAGGAATATCCGATGAGGAATTAGAAGAAGCAACTTCTAATGGTCAATCACGTGTAAGAAATCAGATTCAATGGGCGAGGTTTTATCTTTTTAAAGCAGGATTGATAGATAATGCTCAACGAGGTATATGGAGATTGACTAATGAAGGCCTAGAAAAAAACCTTACGGACGATGATGTTTATGCACTATTTAAAGGTGTTCAAGAAAGTGTGAAAAAAGCACCTACAAATGAGACAATAAAACCTGAAGTTGAATTCGAGGAAACTGCAACGGAAGATGAGGAACATACTGTAGGTTTATTAAATCTGATTCAAAATTTACCTGCATCCGGTTTCGAAAAATTGTGTAAAAGGCTATTAACAGAAATCGGAATAAATGATATAATAATCACTGGTGGCTCAGGTGACCAAGGAATTGACGGAAAAGGGATTGTCAAACTCAATGACGTTGTAAGTTTAAATATACTTTTTCAATGTAAAAGATATAAGGAAACTGTTTCTCCTCATCATGTTCGTGACTTCAGAGGAGCAATGCAAGGGAGAGGAGAAAAAGGGTTATTAATTACTACAGGTAGATTTACTAAGGAAGCCAAGAGTGAAGCAAACCGTGACGGAGTAACTCCGATAGAATTAATTGATGGTGAAAGGCTAGTTGAATTATTCGAAAAATATCATTTGGGACTAAAGCCAGTTACTGTATTTGAGATTGATTATGAGTTTTTCAAGGGATTTAATTAGAAGGTTTTAGTAAAAACTAAAGTGTCAATTTAGCTATAGTTTGGTGTAATAAATTTTTAGCTCAAAATACTCCTACTCAAATTAACATGGATTTTAAAATCACTATTGGTTTAATCGTTATCGGCTATATCTTCTTAAGAGCATGGTCATCCAATGCGCGAAAAAAAAATAATCTAAAAAGATATGGTGATGGTTTTGGAGTATTGATAAACCAGAATAAGATAGAAATTGGAATGACAAAAAAAATGGTAACAGTCGCTTTGGGTTCACCAGAGAAATCAGAAGGCATAACGCGAAAAGAGAATTTTACCAAAGAAATTCTTTATTATGAAAAATACAATGATGCTAAACACAAAGTCCAGTATCGATATAAAGTAACATTTATCAATGAAAAAGTTGCAGAGTTTCACATGAACTAAATAGTATATGGGCCTACTTCAACTTGCCGACAAAGAATTGTGGAATAAAATCAATCTTCAACACCAAACAAAAGGTGGTGTTTATAAAATAATTGCATTTCAAAATGGTCAAAGAATTCCTATTCATAGATTTCTTGGATCTGACGAGACAGGTGTACTTTATATAGGTAAAGCAACATCCTATCTTGAAAGAGTAATTCATTTGAAAACTTCAATTTCACCTGACTATAGTGGATCTGCACATATTTGTGGCAGGAGATATAGGTCAAATCCAAATATTTCAAGCCAATTTCCATATGAAATACTATACTTAGAACTTAATGAAAGTAATCAGCCCTAAGAGCTTGAAAGAGAATTACTGAAAGAATATTCGATGAAATTTGGAGAAGTGCCACCATTAAATGCAATTTAGAATTTGAATAAGATTTGATTTGACGTTCATTTTCGCAAATCAAAAGTTTTAGGTCTCATTTTATCATACTCACAACCCAAACAAGCCACCCATTAATGCGACTCATAACCTGGAACTGTCAAGGTGCATTCAGAAAGAAAGCTGATTTTATTTTGGCTTTGCAACCTGACATTTTGGTTATTCAGGAATGTGAGCATCCGGACAAATTAAAATTTAGTGCAGAGACACTTAAACCTGATTCTGTTTATTGGTATAGTGATGGAGGGAAAAAGGGAATTGGAATATTTTCGTACTCTAATTATAAATTTGAACTTCTTCCTGAATTTAATCCTGAGTTTCGTTATGTATTGCCGATTCAGGTAACAGGAAACGGACAGACATTTACTCTTTTGGCTGTATGGGCCATGGATAACAAAGAAAAACGTGAAGCACGTTACATCGGACAAGTTTGGCTTGCAATTAATCATTACAAAGACTTGCTTGGCAGCTCAACTATTTTAATCGGCGACTTTAATAGCAATAAGATTTGGGATTACAAAGACAGAGTTGGATCACATTCTGATGTTGTAAGATACCTTGCAAGCAGAGACATTCATAGCGTTTATCATAAGCATTTCAATATGGAACAAGGAAAGGAAGAGCATCCAACTTTGTATCTATATCGCAATCTAGAAAAGCCATATCATATAGATTATTGTTTTGCTTCAGCAGACTTGCTTGAAAAAGTTAAGCAAGTTGAAATTGGATCTTATGAAAATTGGTTTATGCATAGTGATCATTCACCGGTATGTGTTTTGTTTGAAATGTGATTAAAGATTAACATTCCTCGCGGCAGCAATCTGCGAATTTATCTGTGGCAATGCCACGGAAAATAAAAATACAAAAACATTTAGAAAATCTGCGGTTTTTCTGCGAGTTCTGCGAGATCTGCGGGAGAAAAAAATACAGAATCATTTCTACGGGAACCTACATCACAACTCCCGGCCGGAATGACGCTTGATGTGTTGCGTATTGAAAATGTGTCCGTAATTCCGCTTAACATTCCTCCGAGCGGGGGGATGAGTAATGTAAATGTGTTTATAATTCCACTTGTAGCGAGTAAGTTAATCGTAATCAGTCGCTGCAAATCTTTGATGGGAACAGCTGCTAACAAAATTGGGGTATAGCCTGAAGACTACACCCCAATTTTGCAATCAGCTAGTTCCTAAATTGCATAACAAGTGACATTGAATTTTTAAAACAGTTAATTGCCAACGCGTGAATTCTGCAACAAAGAAAGTTGTATTCTCACCAATCCTTCCAATGCAGTAACAGTACGCAACTCTTTCGAGTCAAGATTATCCTGTAGTGGCGACATTCCGGGTGATAGTTTTTGATTGTATTCGCTGAGAGAAGCACGAAGTTTTTCAACTTCAGTACCCATTTCGGTTCCGTGTCCGATGAAATCGCTTGCGAGTGATTCGCTGAGGAGAATTTTGCCTTCATCAGCCGAGGTCGGAATGATTTCCAGTCCGGTGTCGAACTTTATGAGTTTCCTCTTTAGATCTTCGCATAATTGGTTGATCGATTGTGCTTCCTGCACTAATATTTTCGCAGAATCGATCTTGGTCAGCGCTCTTTCGTGTGCAAGCAATTGTTCCTGCTGAATGTAATCACGGGTACGATCTGCCTCAAGTCTTTGTTGATTTTGGTTTGTACGAATGAGCGTGAGAAAAAGTCCGCAGCCCATTATTATAATTAGCGAGTTAACAATTACATTTTCTTTATTGATTGGATTCCGTATTCCTATAAAGAAATAGATCGGGAGAAAGAGCAATGCAAACATGAGCACAGAAGTAAATCCCATAATGTTTGCAAAAGGCCAGTGCTGAATTTTAAATAATACAGCCATACTCAGCAACATTCCGGAGATCACACCGGTCACAACGATGATCTGTTCTTTGATTTCTTTTCGTTCGCGGATCCGCAAAGTTAGCAGTAACGGAAGGAAAACGAGACTGAACGAAACGATTCCGAGTAGAATGAATATGGAAGCGCCCGGTAAATGAATAAACTTTAACAGAATTCCTAAGGCTGTGCAAGCAGCGGCAATAGTTCCGCTTGTCATCATTATTTTTTTCATTGTGTAGTAGTTTTTAAATAGTAGCAGAGATTGAGTTTCCTCTTCTACTTCTATCAATTCGCGTTTGTAGAAACGAGTTATGACAGATGAGTAGAATTGCCCGAAGTCTCCGTTTTCTTCGAGTTCACTTTCGATGATACAACAAATGTGATCCAGGAGGTTAGCCTGCAGGTCCTCCGTCTCAATGCCACGACGTCTTATGTCATCGAGAATCCAATCCATTTGTTGATCACTTAATTGATACATTCCTTATACTAATTCAATGATTAGTTAATTAATTGAGTATTCATACCTATTAAGAACTTCATCGTCTCCAGAAAGTCTGCGAGTTCGGAAATTTTTTCTTCGCCTTTGGTTTTGCCTTTGGGCGTTAGCGAATAATATTTTCGTACTCGCTTACCGATGAATTCCGATTCGGTTTGCAGAATGCCATCTGCTTCAAGTGCGTGCAACGTAGGATAGAGCGCACCTTCGGTGAGTTGTATTTTATTTCCGGTGAGCTCTTTCACACGTTGCGTCATTTCGTAGCCGTACATTCTCGGATTGTCGCGAAGCAATTTGAGAATGATCGTCTTTAGAGTTCCTTTGATGAGTTCAGATGAATAAATCATTGTTTTGTATTTTTACCTAACGCAATTATACATCGGAATCTTATGTATATGCAAGAAAAATTTACTGTTTTATCATAATATATTGATAATTAAGACAATAAAATTGATTATTCATGCTATTACTCTGCCTCATTTGGATTTTACTACCATCAGAATGCGATGTACTTGTCGATCGTTAACTTAAATTGTAAACTTTTTCATTCTTCTTAATTTGACTAATTGAAATGATTACTAGCTACTGTCTTCGAATAGTCATTTCATAAACTTTCTTAAATTGAGCAATAATTTATTAGTATGAAAAAAGCAATCTTTACTACGCTTGCGATTGTGTTCATTATTTCCAATTGTTTTTCGCAAGACACAATTACATTTCGAAGTCTTGAAGAAGTTCAGGCAAAAGTTTTTGAAATAACTTCGACTGATATTAAGTATAAAAAATTTGACAATCCAAATGGGCCTGTATTTATTATACTTAGATCAGATGTTCTTTCTATCCGTTATGAAAACGGAACGAAAGATATTTTTAATACTGAAAAGGAGGAAAGTGGTAATACTCCTTCTACTCCGGCATCTCCACCTGTTTTGGCTCCGACTCCTGTGATGTCGAGCAACGATTATTACATGAAAGGTCAAAAAGATGCGACCAGATATTATGTCGGGTATACAGGTGCCGGTACAGGAACATTGGTTACAAGTTTGGTTTCGCCATTATTGGGATTGGTGCCGGCCATTGCTTGTGTTGCAACACCTCCAAAGCAAAAAAATCTAAATTTTCCCAGTGCAGAGCTTTTGAAAAATCCGGACTACCATAGAGGATATGATGCCAGAGCAAAAAAGATGAAGCAAGGGAAAGTCTGGACAAACTGGGGTGTTGGATTAGGGGTAAATTTAATTTTGGTGATTATGTTTACTGCAGCGCAATGAAAAATGTGCCCCGTCAAATAAATTACAAGCCAATTCCTTAAAATAATTCCAATAAGATTCTATATTTGTGTTAAACAACGAGTTCTAAAAAAAAGGAATATGGAATCAAATCAAATTATGGTTAAAATGGTTTTAGACAGATGGTATTCGCTTTTAAAAGTTTTTGATACGATACTTGATTCTGTTTCTGACGAAAAATTGCAGAAGGAAGTTTCGCCGGGAAAGAATCGGGGAATTTATTTGTTTGGACATCTTGTCGCTGTTCATGACGACATGATGCCGATATTAAATTTTGGCGAGAAATTATTTCCTGAATTGGAGGAGCCGTTTATTAAATTTCCGGATAAAGCAACCAGTACAATCCCTTCTGCAAGTGAATTGCGTGCAATGTGGAAAAAGCAGAATGAAGTCCTGAATAAGAAGTTCGAAAGTTTGACACCTAAAGAATGGTTTGAGAAACATAATTCTATTTCAGCAGAAGATTTTGCAAAGGAGCCGCATCGCAATAAATTAAATGTAATGATCACACGGATCAGTCATCTTTCTTATCATAGTGGACAGATAGCTTTGCTTAAGTAAATTCATTTCCGACTTGTAATAGTGTTTCAATCTGCATGATTTGCTTGTGGCTGTGTTGCGTGTGATTTTTTTTAAAACATAGAGGGCATAGAGAAGATTGAACATAAGAACACAATCCCGATAGCTATCGGGATACAATGAGACCACGGAATGAGGTTCTGCTTTGCTTCGAAGGACTTTCTAATTTCTTATTGCAAATCTCAAAAAATTAAGCGCAAAGTACTTCTTTTCGGACTGCCGACATTTTTGCATTTGATATGAAATAAAGATTTTTTTCATGGGCTTGTCTGACATTGGTCAGTGTCAGCATATGGCAAATGGGTTTACTTTTATGTCACGATAATTATGGACGACAAAAAAATGAAAAACCATCTGATACTTCTTGCCATGCTGGTGACAGCTTTCTTTAACTCAGTTGCTCAAACTCCAAGAAACTGCAGCCAAATTTTGGCAAGAAATCCATCTTCTGTTTCTGGAGTATATAGGATTGATCCGGATAGCGGAGGTGTT